>Ga0315322_10000100_pt1 | contig 53316 bp, 45 predicted proteins | sample M110021515metaG_FD_203461 | JGI IMG/M metagenome (GOLD analysis project Ga0315322, IMG submission 203461) | Ammonia-oxidizing marine archaeal communities from Monterey Bay, California, United States - M1 100m 21515 | ecosystem: Environmental > Aquatic > Marine > Intertidal zone | place: USA... | reverse complement strand
ATAGCCCCCCCAAAAACCGCCCCCCAAACCACCAACCAGCCAAGATGTTTGCGTATCATTTGTTGAACAATTTGTTTAACCATCTCAGGAGTCATTTGATTCAATCTGTCATCAATCATGTCCTCCAGTTTGCCACGGATAGCTTCATCATCCAGCGCTGAGCTCAAGGCATCCTGGATTTGATCTTTAAGCCCTGCCTCGGCGAACTGGTCTTGAAAATATTCCCTCATTTTCTCCACGAAGGGCGTTTTTAGAGGATCTAGGGCATCTCTACCCCCCAACATGCCAAGCATTCCCCCGAAGGATGAACTCATAATCACGTCCAGCAGGGATTCAAAAGCTGTTTCGAGGTCCAGTTGCTCTATAGCTTCCTTCATTTTATGAGCCATCTTTTCCGAGGTATCTCCTCCGCCGTGAAAAAATGCCTCCAGATCCGCTTTGTTGAAGAATTGTTCCATGATCAATTCCCGTATACCGGTTTTAAACTCCTCAAACCGCATTGGGATAACACCCGACCCGTAGAATCCCGGCACCCGCTCAAATAGCATATGTACCGCCAGCCAATTGGTAAGTCCGCCTGACAGGGCAAACAGGCCGGTATTAAGCACATAGGTCTTATAGGGGCCACCTATATAAACTCCGATTAACACCAGAATCAGAGCTATGCAGTTACTGAGTAAACTTTTATTCATATGAGATAGTTTTGGTCCGGTGGGAACAGGGTGGAAGGAAGAATTCAGGGCGCATCTTAATGAATTCAATCCCGGCAAGCAATGCGTTAGCTGTCCTGCAGGCGAATATGTTCGGCAATGGGCATGCGCTTACGAACATCCCGAACAAATTCCAGGTCAATCTCGGCAATTGCCACGCCCTCGCCTTCAGGAATCTGCGCGAGAATACTGCCCCAGGGGTCAATAATCATAGAATGCCCCCAGGTTTCCCGGTTCTCGGAATGCTTGCCTCCCTGACCAGCCGCGAGAATATAGCACTGATTCTCTATGGCTCTGGCCCTGAGTATGCTCTCCCAATGCGCTTCGCCAGTTACACGGGTAAATGCGGCGGGGACGGTAATCAATTCAGCACCATTATTGAAAAGCTTCCGATAAAGTTCGGGAAACCTCATGTCGTAACAGATAGTCAGCCCGAGCTTTGCCACATCGGTATCAATGCAAATCACTTCATCCCCTGCTTCGTAACTTCGGGACTCGGAGTACTCTGATTGATTGTCATCGACTGCTACATCGAATAGATGGATCTTGTCATATCTGGCTATTTGCCGGCCCTGATCATCGTATACCAGACAGGCAGGTCGAACCCGGCCATCTTCAAGCACCCCACCCTCGTCCTTTTCGGACATTCCCGGCCGAGTGAGTAAAGGGATAGTGCCACCGACTACAGTGAGCCGATTTTCACAGGCTTGCTTTGAAAGAAATTCCTGGATGGGGCCACTGCCCTCGACTTCCGCAAATTCCGCCATCGGTCCACCTTCCAGTACGGCGAAGACTTCCGGTAGCAGCACTAGTTTTGCCCCTTGCTCTGCAGCAAGCTTTATCAGCCTGGCCGCTGAATCGAGGTTATGCTGAAGGCTGGATGTGCTCACCATCTGAATGGCGGCGATTTTTGTAGTCACTTTGATTTCTCAGTAAATTATTACCAACTTGACCAATCATTGACGTCGCCATCCTTGCAGCTGGCGGGCACCAAGTCCTGGCGCGTACTTATATTATTAACCGTACAGCGAAATTCCAGCTCGGTATCGGAGGTTCTTCTCACCTGTAAATGAATGCCGATGTCCGAATTATCCCATTCAGGGTTCCTGTGGGCTCTAAGAACGATAACCCTGTGAGGGCCCTTGGGCTGATATTCTATGCTCTGCCACATATCGTGAGATTGACCAAACAAGGCTTCATAGGTGTAAAAAGGTCCACCGAACTTTTCACCACTGGGAGTTGGCGAAGATGGGATTTCAGTACCAAGCTCACCCCTGCGATTAAACTCGATTTCCACACGCCTGCGCAATTCTTCCAGCACCAGAACCCCGTCGACTGTTCTGGCTTGCATCGAATAGTTTTGATAAATAGGCGCGGCCATGCTGGCAAGCACACCAATAAGCGCCGTCACTACCAGCAATTCAAGCAGAGTGAATCCTCTATTGGATTGGCTAATTCGCTTCATCTGATTCACTTTTCAACACCATTAGCGATACCCGCTAATAATGCGATAATAGCAGTGTTCGATATTAACTCGATCAGGGTAAAACCTCGGTGATTTGATTTTTCTGTTCTCATAATCGTTATCATTACTCCAACACAAACATGGGCACGGGGTCACTTGAAGCGACATAAATTTCCTTGTATCCATGAAGATCAGGGTGGGGGTGGGGGTGGGGGTGGGGGTGAGGGATAATCACTTCTTCACCGTTTCGGGTAATGATGTTTGGGTCATTTGTTTCGGCGCAGGCCATGGTTGCTGGCGGCACTCTTCCTGCCGACAGCTCTGAGGCTATCTCCCAGAAAACAGTGACACAGTTATTCAACTTTTCAATGGCCGGCTCTTCTACGCGAATTTGCTGTTGGGTAAGTAGAGTATTCGATCCAACGGAAGTAACTACTCTGATAGCGATAAAAATAACACTGACAATGACCACCGCCATGTGTATTTTTTCCCGTTTCTCGATACTCGCTTCGATAGATGCTTTTCTGGGTTCCTCATATTTGGCTTTGTTCGAGCCGATAATCTCACCAAATTTATCAGGGCGGGCGGCAACCTGACTCTTTGCCTCGAGGATTTTTGCGGCTTCTCCAGCGGCGAGACAACGGTCACAATACTCACCGTCATCGCTAAAATTTGTGCAGATACCACACATCGACACTTTGCAACCCGCGCACGCTGCTATAGCCTCGACGCTTGGGTGGTATACACAGTTCAACCGCACAATCCCTGATTTAAGTTCCCCGAATTAACTGGACACCGCCCTGTATGCACGGGCAATGAATTCGGTAATTCCTACAAATTCTCAAAATAATGCCATGTATCGCTTTGGTGGTCATTAATTATTCGCACTTAGTAAAAAATTAAGTGATTCCCGCAAGCAAACTGGCTCTGAGCCCGAAATACGGGCTCAGCATTACACCCCTGCCTATAGGGTCGCTGTAGCATGGCGGCTGTTATTCAAGTGCTTTCGAGCATCTAATAAAAACCCAAATAAGCAACGAAATAAAACCCTGGATAAACAGCTATTCGGGTTCTACTGAGAAAAGCCGTCACGATGAGTATGCCAATAAGCTGTTAGTAATGAACCGCGGTGTGGAATATTCAAAACAACGAGCTTAGCGATGCAGGAAAAGAAAATAATAGTCGGTCAAACTTGAACCCATTGAAGGCTGTAGCTGCTTGAAATTTGACAGTGGTTCATTAGCATTTGATTGTCATTCTTTCATCAGCACTAATTTCTTTAACAGCCATGTCATTAACACCCATGTCATCAAAAGTAATTTTTTAAAACTAACTTTTTAAGACCAAGAGGATCGAAAATGGAATGTCCCAAATGTAAGGGCAAGCTTGAAACTAAACAGCATGGTGATGAAATTTCAATCCAGCGTTGTAGTTCCTGTTATGGCATGCTTGTGGAAGAGCATATGCTTGCCGGGATGTTGAACTCCTGGATGTCAGAAACCATTCTCGATACCGGTCCCGCCTCCATTGGCAAAAAATATGACCAGATTGATGATATCAAATGTCCCCTCTGCAATATCAGCATGGACAAAATAGTAGACCCTATTCAGACCCATATCTGGATGGAGTCTTGTCCGGCTTGCTACCGAATATTTCTCGATGCTGGGGAATTCAGCGATCTCAAATATGATACCTTCTCAGACAAATTCAAAAGCCTTATCAAAGGAAGACGAAATCTGGGCTAACAATTCGCGCCCCCATTCTTGCAATCCTTATTGCTAGTCTTGCTGTTGCTGTTCGTTTCGGGATTTAAGATACAGCACTCCACCAAGCATTACCCACATAAATACAATCCCCCACTCCTGAGGCCATATTAAGCCCGATGGAAACCCGGGAAGATAAAGTAAACCCAGTGCAATCGAAAGTAAAATAGCAAGCACCCCCACCAAGTTTCCATAGGGAACTTTATATGGTCGATGAAGCTCCGGCTCCTTTTTTCGCAATACAAGAAAAGACCACGCCACCATTCCATAGGCAATTACAATCCCCAGACCTCCCGCATCCACCAGCCATACCAGCACCGGCCTGCCGAAAAAAGGACCTATTACGGAAAGTCCTCCTATAAGTAGGATTGCATTATGGGGTGTTCTATAGCGGGGATGCAGCTCAGCCAGGAACCTGGGCAACTGGCCGGACTTTGCCAAAGCATAGATTGCCCGACTACCGCCTAATATGAATGCGTTCCAGCTGGTAATGATTCCAGCCAGGCCTGCAAGCAATAACAATAGTCGGCCTGAAATGCCAAACACAGCTGCTCCAGCTTCCGCGGTAACTACATCAGATGAAGTCAGGACCTGCGGCTCCAGCACCAAACCCACACCAAGCACAATGAAACCATACCAGGCTACGGCCATAGCCACCGAAACCATTAATACTTTGCCAATATCTCGATAAGGTAAGTCGATTTCTTCCGCCGCCTGGGGAATTGTATCGAAGCCAACAAACATGAAAGGGACCATCACCAGCACCAGACTTATGCCTGACAAGCCTTCGATCACCAGAGGTTCCATATTGGCTGCATCACCAGTAAATACTGCTCCACTGACAAAGATGACGCCTGCTACGAGTATCAGCAGCACGACCACAGATTGCACTATTGCAGCCATACGAACACCGTAGATATTCAATACTGTCATTATTACAGCGCCGGCAACTCCGGTTAGTACCCAGGTCAGATATACATCCCACCCGGCTACCTGCCAGAGATAAATTTTATCAAGACCGGGTATTAGCGAATCGAGAACCGTAGGCAAAGCTACTGCTTCAAAGGTAACTACTGACACATATCCGAGGATAATAGACCAGGTACAGAAAAAAGATGCCCCTGCCCCCAATGCGCGATGGCTATAAACATGTTCCCCTCCCGCAAATGGTAATGCCGAGGCAAGCTCGGCATAAGTGAGACCGATTACCATGATCACCGCACCACCAAATAGAAAAGCAATAATCGCACCCAGCGTCCCCGCCGAGCCTATCCAGGTGCCGGAAAGTACAACCCAGCTCCAACCCACCATTGCACCGAATGCCAGTGCAAGAACTTCACGCCTGCCTAATACCCGTGAAAAGTCTGACTTGACGGATGAGTCTTCAGAAGAATCTGTCATCTTATTCCTTCAGAGCTATGCTCCTTTTAAACCAACACAAAACTAACGTTGTTCTTCCGCCACCTGTTCCAGATAGATTCGCTCGAGTCGCTCAACCGCTCGCAAGAAACCCTGCGGATCTACGAAGGTACTCGGGCTATAAGCCTGACCGGGCTGATACTTGTCGTGCAATCCATATTGACTACCGTGAGCCGCTACCCAAACATCCACATCCATTTGTTTCTGTCGTCGATAGGTAGACGCAAAATCTTCAGACACCCCTGCATAGGTCGGTTCTACCACCATTTTTTTGCCGGGGTTAATCGTCCCCATATTGGCAATTACAACCGAGTAATCTTCCCCATCCTCGGAAACCTCCATCGAGTAACTGGAGCTACCTTCGGTATGCCCGCGATGCTCATAAACTTTCAAACGAATATCACCCAGCTCTATTACGTATCCGTCGCGAATAATCTGATCAACACCCACCGGAATAAACGTTTGTCTGCCGCCGAAATGGGCATCGCTGAAGCCACCATCTTCAAGAACCCGGGCATCCTCTGGGGTAGCTAGAACCCGCGCATTAGCCAAATCCTTTATCTCAGCCATTGCGGCGGTATGATCCCAATGAGCCTGCATGGTTAATAAAATTTCAACATCTTCTAACTCGAAACCGAGAGAACTAATATTTTCACGAATCTGGGATGTGGAATCCTCCAGCCCGGTATTAATAAGAATATGCCCTTGATCGGAAGTAATAAGAAACACGGAAAGATCATAAGTCCCTACGGCATACAGGTTTCCGATTACCCGATGTCCGGGAAACGACCTGCTCCAGTCTTCATTTTGTGCCAGAGAAGTTGAGGAGAAAGAAGAAGAAAAGGTCAGTATTAACAGCAACACTGACAAGCGGGATAAGATTGTTTTCATATCAGCCCCATCTTTTTATTAGTAAAAGGCATTAGAGTATGAACAAAAGCAATGATTGTCCAGAATGTCAGAGGCTTTTAAGCTAGTGCCAGGCACTAGCTGCTTACTGCGGAGGAATATTTTGTGGGTCAGGCGTATCAGGCGAACCGAATGCTTGTTTGAACTGCGGCTCCAGCCCTTCCCAGGGACCATCAAGTGTATAAACTGCACTGGTAAGACTGTTTACCTGATTACCAAAAATTCTGTCGAACAGGTAAGCGCCAACCGCCAAGGGAATATTGCCGGTTACCAAACCAACCCATGGAATATTTTGGCTTACAGGCAGAGTGAGAAGCATTTCGCCCAGAATAGTCTCTTCTTCCAGGTCCAGTTCACCGGTAATTTGATATAGACTGGAAGGCCCGGAAATCACTATGCGATCGTTAATGTTTACAATTCCATTGTCGAGACTGAGATCGGCAGAAATTTCCTCATAGGCCAAACCGCTTCGGAGTAAATCATCACTGAATCGAAGACGCCGCATTATGGCGTCGAAATTTAGAATACTAATTAACTTTAGAGCGCCTGCCGCTCCGGCACCACCCTGTAGAAACCGGCCATCTTCTATTTTCAATTCAATCTCGCCGCTAAGATTGTCGGCACTAAAAAACGCTGGGGATCCGGGCCAATCCAGACGGGCAACAAACACGGCCTCGTCGCTTTCAATACTGGGGGCATAGCCGTTAGCCGTAAGAACGGCTGCCATATCATCGGCGTAGAGTATTCCGCCAAGGTCGCTGTGATGCTGTTGACCGTCATAGCTCCAATTAAAACTCGGCTGCAGATTTATTTCTTCAGATTCTTCAAACCCTTCCATGCCTAGCCTCAAACCGCGAAAGTCAAATACCAGATCACTAAAACTGGCGCCTTCCTCATTTGGGTTTAGAGTGAACTGCCAGCTACCGAAGGGTCGGTCTCCAATGCGAAATTCATCTGTGGCGAAGCTCATGCGTGGCAGCGTTCGCGGGTCGATGTCTACCAGCGGGTCAACGGGCTCGGCATCATTTTCCAGAGTCGACAATTGAGGCGGGCCTATTCTGTCCTGTTCGCCTCCCCCCAGTCGCAAATATTCAAGATTAAGCTCTACATAATCTTCTGTTGCAAATGGCAATTTCACCTGCCCTGAAATCGAGCCACTGGCCAGGCCGATATCCCAAAAACTTCCGGATTCCGCCGCCTCTATTCTCATATTGACGTCATTGAATGCCTCGCCATAGATTTCCAGACTTTCTACTTGCAGATCAAGAAAATCCAGTGTGCTGGCGAAGCCTTCTGAGGCATCTCCGTCATCATTCAACTCTTCCAGGAAAGCACTCCATACTTCAAACTGAAAGCGATCCATATTCCCGATCACCGCCAGACCGGCAGAAGTATTGTCTAACAAGTTTTCAAAATTTGACTGGTTCTGCCCAACATATACCAAACCATCACGGATAAGCCCCTGATCAACATCCAAAGCGAACGACAGACTAGGGCCCATCTTTCCTTCTATAGTTTGACTGTCTTCTTCGAACTCAATTTGAAGGCTAAGGGGCAGCTCCACCTCTACTGCCTTGGTGAAGGGATGTGGTAATTCCATGGCGGCACCGGCCAGAGTCGAATTGATTGATAAAATAGTTCCTGTATCGATGGATGGGTCCTGATTGATTCGTAATTGACTTGTATAAGCAATCTGACCATCGGTATATTGCAGAAGATCTGCAACGAAACTGCTTTGCAATGGCCATTCGATCAATGCCTGAGGAGTAGCCAGCCCCACACCGTCAACTAGAATGGTTTGCAATTCGCCATCCTGAAGCTCGGAAGACAAATTGAAATTTACTAACTGCTCGAACAACCTTCCTCTCAATGCTGTATGTTCTACTCCGGTTCTGGTATCGAATACCACCGGCCCATTCATCTCCTGTACCGAGATTTCATACTCGGGTATATAAAGTGAATTATCCACCATCGCAATGTCGAGACGCACATCCGTCTCATAGTCAGGATTGTTTAATGGCACAATTACTTCTATGTCTGCAGTAAAGTCTCCCTCGGCCTGCCAGCTTCTAAAAGTATCCTTCAATACTTCGCCCACACCGGCGGCTTGCAAATAGGACAGCCCATCGGAGGTTAAGCCGGAGGCTGCTCCACTTATATTCAGCCAGGTATCCCCGTTCTCCAATTGCCTAACCTCACCTAGTACGGATTCGGCAGCAATATTCATACTGGCAGCGGAGAGCACTTCTATATCTATATTGTTGTCATCGGTATCGACGAAGGCGACGACATCGGAAAGGTTTGGCCACTCATCACTGAAATTTACTTTGCCTTCGTCAACCAGATAGAAACTCTGGAAGGTCTTTGTTGACGCGTCAGCACCGGGTAAAGTTGAACCGCGATAGAGGGCACCGCTATTACTTATTTGACCGCCGAGAATAGCCCCTTTCAGCCATTCCATGGTGTTTCTTAGACCATCATCCAATCCGGGGCCATCGGGAAGATAGGCAGCCCCCTGATCTGCGTCAATTTCTAAAGCACCGACAAGTAATTCCAACTCCGCTGAACGCTCGCCCTCGCTGGGGCGATTGAGAGTGGAGGTAAATTGCACACGCCCATTGACCGCATCAGATTGCGCAATGATTACGCTACTAACCAACTTAATGTGTTGTCCCTCAGAAAGGTCAACACTAAATCCTAAGGATCCATTTACATAGTCATGATCCCAGACCGAAGTAAATACAGTGGGAATATTCATTCTGAAGTTGTCAGACTCAACTTCGCCGAGACCGGTGGCTACTTGAGTCGACGGGTCATAGTCCAACTCTATATAGCCGGTTATCCCCCACATACTCGGCGAGCCGCTGACAGAGCCTACATCCATATTGTCCAGATTTGCTTTCAGGACCAGATGATCTTCATTGTTTTCGCCGAGGGGGAAATTCAGAACGAGATTTTGCATAGTTCCGCGGGGAGCGGAGGAATTAAGTAGCTGCTGCGCATTGGCATCAAACAATCCGCTCCCTGCTATAAATTGAGCCAGCAAGCTGACATCAACCCTGTCTGCTCTCATGTTGAAATTCTGATCGGCCAGATATGTCGCATATACATTGAAGGGTGACCACGTCATGTCCTGCCAGGCAAGAGACATATCAGCAAAAGATAGCTCAAATGCCCCACCATCAGGATCTCTTCTGACTAGTAAATTACCACCAATATTTACCAGCGAGATTGGCTCAAACTGCTCAGAGTTAAGAGTGACCTCATCGATTTGTAAATTTGAAGTCAGGCTAGTGATTTCTCCCGAAGATAAATTCACCCAGAAATCCCCACCTCCTATTAAGCGAGAAATATTCATCTGACCGATGTCGAGGCTACTAAAAAGCGCTGAGTAATCTGATTCGGGTACATCCAGGTGCATTCTGCCATTCACATCAGCAAGACGGTTTCCCCGAACTTCAAATGAAAGAGCCAGCTGTTCATTATTCTCTTGCAGATTGGCATTTACATGGAGGAAGTGAGTATTTGATCTATTCTGAATCGTCACCGAACCATTTACGAAGCGAATCACTTCCCCTTCTAAGGGATGGAGGTTGATTATTATATTGCCCAGATTTAATTGGGAAAACTGAAGAAAAGTACTATAAAGATTATCGAGATTTACACTAGCGTCGCTGGCGCCATCCACTCCTCTTAAACGCCAGCGCCCATTAATTGATTGTTCGAAATTCAGCTCCAGTGCTTCAACTACAAAATCCTGCACAACCCATTGCCTCTGCCAAATACTGCGAGGCATATCTACAACAATGCTGGCACTATCAAATACCAGGGCGGATTCCTGATTTTCATCCACAAGAAGGCTTAGATTATTGACCTGAAGAACAGGATTAAATCCTTGAAAACTGCCGGTGAGGGAACCTATAGAGACGGGTGAGCCGGTAAGCTCAAAAATCTGCTCTTCGAAGAAAGACACATAACCGGAAACTGCCGGCATGAATTGTCGACCAATGCTGACATAGGCGGCAAGAAGAACCAGTACGACGGCAACCAACAGCACCAGTTGACGTCGAATTTTCCTGAGTATTGAAAGAAACATACTAGTGATCTGGTTCTCTGGGAAAGTGATTGATATCGATCGTCCTCACGGTGTCGATAGGCCAAGCCCTGATAGATTAAGGCATCTCCGCAGAGTATACATATCGCAGCAACCCTGAACAGAAGCTGACAACCATGAACCCTGAACCATAAAACAACTAATACAGAACAACGTCGAATTGTTCTTGAGTATACATGGGTTCGACCTCGAATTTGACAGTCTTGGAGACTAATTCCTGCAACTCGGCGAGGGTATCTGACTCCTCATCCAGCAACCGATCCACCACCATTTGCGAAGCCATCACCAACAGCACATCGTTCTCATAGGCCTTGGCGACCCTCAGAATTTCACGGAAGATTTCGTAACAAACCGTCTCCGGGGATTTCAGCATTCCCTTGCCCTCACAAACCGGACAATGATTGGATAGAATCTGGCCCAGACTTTCTCTCGTTCTCTTGCGGGTCATCTCAATCAAGCCAAACTGGGAAAATTCTGATATAGAAGTTTTTGCGTGGTCTTTTTCCAAAGCTTTACGCAGGGTTCGCTCTACCTGTCGTTGATGCTCAACATCCAGCATATCTATGAAGTCGAGAATTATTATCCCACCTAAATTGCGAACCCTGAGTTGACGGGCTATTGCTGTGGCGGCTTCAAGATTGGTTTTGAAAATCGTTTCCGCATGATTACGACTACCCAGATAGGCTCCTGTATTAACATCGATGGTAGTCATCGCCTCTGTCTGATCGATTATCAGGTCACCGCCTGATTTCAGTTTAACCTTTCGTCCCAATGCCTTGTTGATTTCATCTTCCACTCCGTACAGATCGAAAATAGGTCGATCACCGGTATAGAGCTCAATACTAGTGTCTGAGTCCGGAACGAAGTCTGTCAAAAATCGCTGAATTTCCTCAAGAGACTTCGAGCTGTCCACACGAATTTTTTCAACATCCGCTGTTATCAAGTCACGGACAGTTCGCATATAAAGCGCCCTCTCCCCATAGAGAGAACATATTTTTTCCGCCCTGCCAATTCTCTCATCAACCTTGGTCCATAGCCTTTTTAAATAGCAAATATCTTCGCGGAACTCTTCGGCAGTAGCACCTTCGGCGGCGGTGCGAATAATAAACCCGCCCCTGCCTTGCCAGGACTCTCCCTCAAGAATGGAATCCAGTAATTCCAATAAACGACTTCGCTCATCTTCATTCTCAAGACGCTGGGAAATCCCTATATGTTTGCTTCGAGGTAGATAAACAAGATTTCGCGAAGGCAGAGTCAGATGAGTGGTTAGTCTTGCCCCTTTAGTGCTTATTGCATCCTTTGCTACCTGAACAATCAGATACTGGCCTTCGCGAAGCAGTTCCTGAATCTGTCTGGGCAAATCCACCTTGCACTCAAAGCCCTCGCCATCAATTTCTTCGATGTCCGATGCATGGATAAACGCAGCACGGTCCAAACCGATTTCTACAAAGGCTGCTTCCATACCGGGCATTACCCTGACAACCTTGCCTCGAAAAATATCACCAACATGGCCGCGGTGATTATTTCTCTCTATAAAAATTTCCTGAAGTAACCCATTCTCGATCAGGGCAACCCGGGTTTCCATAGCAGTCACATTAATGAGTATTTCTTCGCTCAAGAATTCGGTCCGCTCTTGTTATCAAAAAGGTTACTAGGAGTGTTAATACAATCAATTCCAAAGCTATCAAGCAATGCTGCAGTTTCATATAGAGGCAGACCCATTACACCACTGTAACTGCCTTCCAGCCTGGTGACAAAGATCGCCGCCAGCCCCTGTATAGCATAGGACCCGGCCTTACCCGCCGGCTCGCCGCTCTGCCAATAAGCGCGGGCTTCTTGCTCGCTAATATTTCGAAAAGATACCCAGGATTCCGAGAGTGCTGATTCGAACCGCTCACCGCTGGCCAGACATATGGCAGACAGCACTCGGTGCTGGCGACCCGAGAGTTTGCCCAACATCATTGCTGATTGCTGTTTATCGGCAGGCTTACCCATGATCTCGTCATCACAAACCACCACGGTATCAGCAGCTAGTATAATTTGATGCTCACTGTCGACATGGGCATCGAGAGCGGATTGGGCTTTTTCTTTTGCCATTCGGCATACATAGTCCTCGGCAGACTCATCTTGCTTCAGGGATTCATCTATATCCTGAGCCTGTACCGAAAATTGCACAGCAATCTGATTTAGCAATTCCTGCCTGCGAGGTGATGCCGAAGCGAGGATGAGTTTGTAATCAGACATTGCTAACTAACCCGAAATCCCCTGCGAACTTGTCTCAGTAATTGGAAAAGCGAAGGCCAAATTATAGCGCTGGTGAGTGCGGCCATGAGGTACATCAGATTAGCTGTGGAAGTTTGCCCGGTAACGATTTGCAACCAATGGCAAATCATCAAATTCAAGCCAACCAATGCCAGCACCAGTCCGCTCTGCTGAAGAGTAGAAAACATTCTGAGGCGTTGGTGTAGAGACAAAGTGACATAAGCCAGAACAACCAAAGAAATTGCATTTATACCCAGCACAGAGCCTTCGAGAATATCCAGCAGGATACCAACACCCCAAGCCCAACCGATGCCTACCCTGTAAGGTAAGGCCATGGCCCAGTAAATAAGAACCATCGGCACCCATTCGGGGCGATAATTCATTGCCCAATCCGGGAACGGTACAATAGCCAGTAAATAAGCTATAAATACACTAAGCAAAATTACCCAGGTTCCTTGTGCTCGTTCTTGCATTCTTCTACCTATTGAACCTGATTTTGTGATTGGGCCGTTGACTGCTCTTGCAATTGGGAGCGCTCTTCCGACTCGAGACGAAGTATCTGCCCATCTGCAACGACTTCAACCTGCGATTCATCATCGCCAACTCCGGAAAGAATTGATGAATTTTGTTCACTGGTCTCAGCCGATTCATCATTCTGGAAAACCAACATCACGTGTCTGGTACTGGCAATCTGGGCAAGTGGACGTGCAGTTATGGTAGCGAAGTCCTGACCGGGATCGGTGTATACGGACACTATTTCTGCCACAGGATAATTCTTGGGATAGACTTGCCCCATACCAGAGCTAACCAGCAAATCCCCTGCCCTCATATCCTGAGTTTGAGTAACAAATTCAAGATCCAGTTCAGCTGCAGTCGAAGTAGACCCCCGGGCAAATGCTCTTTCGCCATTTCTGTTTACTTCTACAGGAGTAACATGGTGTGAGTCGGTTATCAGTAATACCCAACTATTAAATGGCAATACTTCGACAACCTGCCCCATTAGCCCATTGGCATCAAGCAATGCCTGCCCGACAAACGCTCCATCGTTAGAGCCTTTATTAATTAGCACTCTCTTCGAGAAAGGGTCGGGGGAGATATTTATAATTTCCGCAGGAAGAACTTCCCCATTGACAATTTCTGCGGCCTCATCGAGGGCACGGAGTCGACTATTCTCACTTGCGAGACTCTCCAGCAGTTGTAACTCCCGCTGAGCCACAAGCAGTCCTTCCCGCAATTGTTCGTTTTCCTCCAACAAATCGGTACGGGAGACAAATACATCATCGATCCAGAAAGAGACACGGGTGGGAATATCGGCGACCCAATAAACAGGCGTGGTGAGATATCCCAGGCCATAGCGTATCTGGGTCGCATAACCGAAGCGGTTGTCGGCGAACATGATGAAGACAGAGAGGAGGATAAAGGCAATTGCTCTGTATTCCAGAGCAACGCCTTTTATGAACAGGGTCTTATCGATGGCTGAGCTACCTCTCTAATGCTCTTCAATAAACAAAGAAAAAGTATAACAGCCCCGGAAACTAACCACGAGCGGAGCGGGCTACTCCAGAGTCAGCAAATCGATATCGTGCGCGTCCATTAATTCCATGGCCTTACCACCACCACGGGCCACACATGACAAAGGATCTTCAGCAACAATTACCGGCAAACCAGTCTCTTCGGACAAAAGCTTGTCCAGATCTTTTAATAAAGCACCGCCGCCTGTCAGAACCAGACCGCTCTCGGCGATATCCGAAGCCAGCTCAGGAGGAGACTGTTCCAGTGCCGACTTCACTGCTTGAACTATCGCAGACAGAGGCTCCTGCAAGGCTTCCAGAATTTCATCGCTGTTCAGTGTGAAACTTCTTGGCACTCCTTCAGCCAGATTTCGGCCACGAACATCGATTTCCCGAATCTCGTTTGAGGCTCCTACGTAGGCACAACCGATTTCTTTCTTGATTCTCTCGGCGGTGGCATCACCAATAAGACTTCCGTAGTTTCGACGAACATGGGTGGTTATTGCTTCGTCAAAGCGGTCACCACCCACTCTAACGGATTCGGAATAAACCACACCGTTGAGTGAAATAATTGCAATCTCGGTGGTTCCACCACCAATATCAACCACCATGGAGCCACTGGCCTGCTCAACCGGTAATCCTGCTCCTATTGCAGCAGCCATAGGTTCTTCGATCAGCCTCACATCCCGGGCACCGGCACTGGCTACCGATTCCCGGATCGCTCTGCGCTCTACCTGAGTAGACTGACAGGGCACACACACCAGCACTCTCGGACTGGGTGGAAAGAAGCTGTTTTCATGTACCTTATTAATAAAATGCTGGAGCATTTTTTCAGTAACCTGAAAATCTGCGATAACACCGTCTTTTAAGGGGCGAATCGCAGTGATATTACCCGGCGTACGACCGAGCATGCGTTTAGCGTCAGAACCTACCGCAGTAACGGTTTTCTGACCATTGTGAGTGCGGATAGCCACAACAGAAGGCTCGTTTAATACGATGCCCTCTTCGCGCACGTAAATTAGCGTATTTGCCGTCCCTAAATCGATAGACAGGTCATTGGAGAACATTCCCCGAATTTTTTTAAACATGGACTTTCGTTTACCTCAATTTTAAGATTCCAGATCTTGCATGCATTATCATTTAAGCGGCATTTTCAACGAATGATTTAGCGCTAGTATGCATTTATTTTAGTGCGAGAAACGGATTAGGGTTTAGATGGAATCTCCTGGAGCTGACCAGTGAATAAAGCCGCTAAGTCAGATTGAACAAAAGCAGCTAAATTCAAGTATAATCGCGCCTTCTTGGTGAGTAGGACGCACTCTAGCAACGGCAAGGGGCTAGAGCAAGGCTGGTGATGTAAATAATTGACCCACTGCAAGTTTTGCGCTTTTTCTCGCTCCAGACAACGATTTCCCCGGAGAGATTTAATGGCTTTGGACAAGTCAGAAGTAGAAAAAATTGCCCATTTGGCGAGAGTACACGTTAGCGAAGCAGACGCCGAAGAGGTGACCAGGAGAATTACCGACATTCTGGCGCTCATAGACCAGATGAGTTCGGTGGATACCGATAATGTGGAGCCACTGGCCCACCCCTTCGATGCCGCCCGGCGCCTGCGTGCAGACGAAGTTTCCGCAGATGTGAATCGCGACGAACTGCAGCAACTCGCTCCGCAAAGCGAAGACGGGCTCTATCTGGTGCCCAAGGTGATCGAATGACCATCTGTGCTATCTATCTTTCTAAATAGCTCTCTAGAAAGCTCTCTAAATTTAGAAACCAAATAATTAAACACAAGATTCCGGTCCATTAGCCCGGAATTGACAGGAAAGTAGAAATGATTGAGAAAACCGTCGCCGAATTATCCGCTGCTCTCGCTGCGGGCGACATATCCAGCGTGGAACTTACCAAGGCGTATTTGGCTAGAATCGACAAATACAATGATCAGCTCAATGCTTATATTACTGTCTGTTCTGAGTCAGCAATTCAACAAGCCGAGGCTGCCGATGCTGCCAGAGCCAAGGGCGAAAAAGGTCCGCTATTGGGAATCCCCATTGCCCACAAAGACATTTTCTGCACCCGCAATGTATTAACAACATGCGGCTCCAGAATGCTGCACAATTTTGTGTCTCCCTATAATGCGACCGTGGTAGAGAAATTAAACGATGCCGGGGTTGTGACTCTGGGTAAAACCAATATGGATGAATTTGCCATGGGGTCATCCAACGAAACCAGTTTCTATGGTGATGTGAAAAATCCCTGGGATACCAATCGTGTTCCTGGCGGATCTTCCGGCGGATCAGCTGCAGCTGTTGCTGCCGATCTATGCGCCATGGCTACAGGCACTGACACCGGCGGCTCAATCCGCCAGCCAGCATCCTTTTGTGGCATTACCGGATTCAAACCCAGTTACGGCAGAGTTTCACGTTGGGGCATGATCGCTTTTGCCTCAAGCCTTGATCAGGCAGGACCACTAAGCAAGAGTGCGGAGGATGCGGCCTTGATGCTCAATGCCATAGCAGGCCTTGATGAGAAAGATTCCACTAGCATCGATAAGCCGGTGGAAGATTACACCGCTTCACTGAATGACTCCCTCGAAGGACTCAGAATAGGAATCCCCAAGCAACACTTTGCGGAAGGGCTTAACAGTGACGTCGAGCAAGGTATCCGTGATGCCTTGGCCGAATATGAAAAAATGGGAGCCTCACTAGTAGAAATAGACCTCCCCAATAACCACCTTTCGGTATCGGCATACTATGTAGTGGCACCAGCCGAGGCGTCTGCCAATCTTTCCCGATTTGATGGCGTTCGTTATGGCTATCGCTGTGAAAATCCGGTGGATCTGGAAGACATGTATAAAAGAACCCGTAGCGAAGGATTCGGTGACGAGGTTAAACGACGCATCATGGTTGGTACCTATGCCCTGTCCGCCGGCTATTACGATGCCTATTACCGTAAAGCCCAGAAGATCAGACGTCTCATCAAGAATGATTTCAATGAGGCATTCAAGGAAGTGGATGTGATTATCGGGCCTACCTCACCCCACACCGCATTCGAATTAGGCTCCAAGAGCGATCCGGTTACGATGTATCTGGAGGATATATACACCATCGCTGTAAATCTGGCGGGATTGCCCGGCGCCTCCATTCCCGCCGGATCGGTTAATAATCTGCCAATCGGTCTGCACTTGGTAACCAACGATTTTGAAGAATCGAAGTTATTAAATGTAGCGCATAAATTTCAACAGAGTACCGAATGGCATAAGCGCAAGCCGTCCGGCATGACAGAGGAGGCCTGATCATGGAGTGGGAAACAGTCATCGGCCTTGAGGTTCACGTCTCTCTGTCAACAAAATCAAAACTATTCTCAGGCACATCGACCAAATTTGGTGCCGAGCCAAACACCCAGGCAGATATTTTCGATGCTGCTCTGCCCGGCACACTGCCGGTGTTTAATAAAGACGCTTTACGCATGGCAGTTCGATTCGGAGTGGCCATCGGCGCTGAAATCGGCAAGCGATCCGTATTCGATAGAAAGAATTACTTCTATCCCGACCTGCCTAAAGGTTATCAGGTTACCCAGCTCGATTTTCCAACTGTGGGCAAAGGTTCGCTAACTGTAACTCTAGCGGACGGCAGCGAAAAAGTGATCGGTGTAACCAGAGCACACATTGAAGAGAACGCAGGTAAATCACTTCATGAAGATTATCAAGGCATGTCAGGCATCGACCTGAACAGGGCCGGAGAGCCACTATTGGAAATTGTTTCCGAGCCTGAAATTACCAGTGCCGAAGAAGCTGTGGCCTACCTGAAAAAGCTTCACACTATTATTCGCTATCTCGACATTTCCGATGCAATCATGGCGCAAGGTTCAATGCGTTGTGATGTGAACGTTTCTATCCGTCCCAAGGGCCAGTCTGAACTAGGCACTCGCACGGAAATCAAAAATATCAACTCATTCCGCTTCGTGGAAAAAGCCATTATTTCGGAAGTAAGAAGACAACAGGATGTGATCGAAGATGGTGGTCGGATAATTCAGGAAACAAGGCGTTACAACGCCGATCGTGATGAAACTACTTCCATGCGCAGCAAGGAAGTGGCCAACGATTATCGCTATTTTCCCGAGCCGGATTTATTGCCGGTCATTATCGACGATGCCTATATTGAAGCCGTACGCGCTGACCTGCCGGAACTTCCGGACGCAAAGAAGACACGCTTTGCGTCTGAATTCGGCCTCAGTGAATATGACGCCGGCGTTTTGGCCAGTAGCAGGGAGCTGTCGGAGTACTTTGAGTCTGTGGCCACGCAGACCGGAGATGCCAAGCTGGCAGCAAACTGGGTTAGCGGTGATCTTCAGGCCCTGCTTAACAAGAATAACTGGGAGCTTGCAGAATGCCCCATACAGGCAGACCGCCTTGCCACGCTGATTAGTCGAATTAAAGACAATACGATTTCGGGCAAGATCGCCAAGACCATGTTTGAAACCATGATCGAGGATGATTCCGGAGTGGACGATATAATCGAAGCCAAAGGATTGAAACAGGTTACTGACAGCGGGGAAATTGAAAAGTTGGTTGAAGATGTGATTGCCAACAACCCGGATCAGGTTCAGCAATTCAAGGACGGCAAGGAACAGGTAATCGGCTTTCTCGTCGGACAAGCTATGAAGCTTTCCAAAGGCAAGGCTAACCCCGGGCAAGTAAATGCTCTGCTTAAAGAAAAGATACAGTAAACGAGCCTTATAAAATGAAAGAAGAAAAGAAAACAGGAAAAGACCGCACTCAACTCGCTACCCGTAACGAAGAGTGGGGTGACGATCGTCTCAAAGCCTTTCTCGAAGTTGAACCTCCGGAAGGAATTCCGTCGGATTATAATATATTGCTTCGCGCCTATCGCGGCATGACAGCGGAGTTGTTTCAGCGTTTTATATCATTTTATGTTGATGCCGGGCACGACATGAATATCACCCTTGAAGATGGCAGCACATTTGTGGACCATGTTTCAAAACATAGAAAATCTGCGGAATATCGGGAAATTCTTGAGAGAGCTGGCGGGCAGGCAAGCTCCGCCTAGAGTTCTATTGCCCTATTAACCTATTTACCTTAGCCTCTATCGCCGCCGACCGTGACCCTTGGAGCGAGGCGCTCCACGACCTGAATCACTAGCCTTCTTGAAGTGGGTACTACGAGTAAATGCCGGAGCTTTTTCCAGCAGTCTTTCTTCAGGATGAATACATTCCAGCTTCATCTCCAGCTTCTCTTCGATGTCTGGCAAAAGAAATGAATCTTCCTCACAAGCAAAGCTGATAGAAGTTCCTACCGCGCCCGCTCTGCCGGTACGGCCGATTCGGTGCACATAGTCATCTGCCTCTTCCGGAAGTGTGTAGTTAACTACATGGGTCACATCGTCTATGTGCAGACCCCTGCCCGCCACATCGGTTGCTACCAACACTTTGATCTTGCCGGTCTTGAACTCTTCCAAGGTTCTGATTCGTTTGTTCTGGGCAACTTCACCGGATAGCATGCCGCACTCGATGCCATTACGGTATAAATTATCAGCGAGCTTTCTAACCTGATCCCGACGATTACTGAACACCATAATTTTTTCGGCGCCTGGCTCGGAAATCAGATTAAAAAGAAGGTTGTATTTATCTGCGGTAGTAACCAGATAAACGATTTGATCGATATCATCGGCAGCAACTTTCTCTGACTCCACTTCCACCATGATAGGGTCCATGGCCCAGCGGTCTGCCAGCTCAACAATCTCCGGAGTGTAAGTCGCGCTAAACAGAAGTGTCTGTCGGCAATCTTTTCGAGGTGTGCGTGAAACTACTTGTCGAACCTGCGGGATAAAACCCATATCAAGCATTCTATCTGCTTCATCCAGAACTAGTATTTCAATAAGCCCCAAGTGCAGATTATCGTTTGAAGCGAAGTCCAGCAGTCGACCGGGAGTCGCAACAACTATATCGACCGGCTTTCTGTCCAGGGCCCGATTCTGTTTTTGATAATCCTCACCACCAACCAGAGTGACAGTATGCAAACCTGTCCCATCTGTTAATAAGGAGGCATCACTGGCAATTTGTATTGCTAGTTCACGAGTCGGCGCCACAATCAATGCACGGGGCTCTGCCAGATACCTTTCCTCTTCTATGGGATTGGATAGCAGATCGTTGATAATAGTAATAAGAAAGGCCGCTGTTTTTCCCGTTCCGGTTTGCGCTTTTCCGGTAACGTCATGGCCTTTTAGCGTATGCACAAGACTCTGCGCCTGTATTGGCGTGCAGAATTCAAATCCGATTTTCCTGATAGCATCACGAAGGGGCTCCTGAAGATCGAAGCTGTCGAAGGAGACCTTCGGTGCTTCTCGCGGCGATTCTTTCGGTGACTCTTTGCTTGAATCCATGATTATCCGTATTTCAGTTGGGGTAAGCCGCAGCTATGGGGTGAGTAGGGGTCATGTGAAAAACCAAGAGATGCTCAGGAGAGTCCCGAGAGAGTCACATGTAAGCCACTTAAAAGCCGCATAAATGCTCGAAGCGCCGCATAATAACGGTATGCACAGCACACTTCAAACATTCTCGCCGCTTTAATCAGCTTAGTTACGATCCACAGGCCTTACAGCCCTGATCCCGAGGCAGCTTCATTTCTCGCCACTGCATGCACGTCGCATCCAATAGCAATAAGCGCCCACAGAGGGGTTTTCCGATTCCGCTGATGATTTTGATTGTTTCCATAGCCTGAACTGAACCGATAATTCCAACCAACGGTGCCATTACCCCGTTTGTAGAACAACTCATGTCATCGTCGCCCCCCTGCTCGTAGAGGCACTGATAGCAAGGACTATCGGGATCTCTGCTGTCAAAAACTGCCACCTGCCCCTCCATGCGGATAGCCGCGCCGGAAACCAGGGGTTTTTTATGTTTAAGACAGGCCAGATTGATAGCGAAGCGAGTTGAGAAATTGTCGCAGGCATCTACCACTACATCGACTTTAGCGACTTCCCGTTCCAGACTCTCTCCCAGCAAGCGTTCCGCAATGGCGGTCACTTGTACATCGGGGTTTAATCCTTTTAGAGTAGCTTCCACTGATGCCACTTTTGATACACCGATATCATCCTGATTATGGGCAATTTGTCTTTGCAGATTGGTTAGCTCCACCGAATCGTCGTCAGCAATAATGAGCTTTCCCGCGCCAGCGGCCGCCAGATACATCGCTGCCGGACATCCTAGCCCGCCCATTCCAACAATCAATACCGATGCATCGATCAGTTTTTGCTGACCCTGCACATCCATTTCCCCCAGCATTATCTGTCGGGAATATCTGAGTAGCTGTTGATCTTCCATCGTTCTCTATTGGAACCCTGAATGCGTGTTTCTTTTGTTTGAATGTCGTTTATTTTCAGTGTCGTTCATTTACGAGGCCGGCCCGGTCAATCGGCCAAGGCTCACCCTGTCAACTCCGGCCAGATCCTGAAGGCAACGAATATCGGAGAAACCGGCTTTGCCCAGTATATCCGCAACCGCCTCTCTTTGATCGTAGCCGTGCTCAAGCAGCAACCAGCCACCGCTTTTTAATCTATCTCTGGTCTGACTGGTAATGGTTTGAATATCCGCCAATCCATTGCCTGCGGCGGTCAATGCGAGAGCGGGCTCAAAGGGTAGATCACCCTGATCAAGATGACTGTCACCCTCTGCCACATAGGGCGGGTTTGAAACAATCATATCGAAATCTTTATCCTGCAGGCCATCACACCATGAAGACTGTATGAATTCAATATTGGCAACATCCAAGCGTTCGGCATTGGTGGCGGCTACTTGCAAGGCATCTTCGCTCAAGTCCACAGCAATTACCTTAATGTCGGCAAGAGACCTTGCCAGTGCCAGGGCAATTGCTCCGCTGCCGGTACCGAGGTCTGCTACTTTAACAGCAGCACGTTCATCATTACGCAAAATATCAATGGCGATTTCTACTAGCAGCTCTGTCTCAGGCCTGGGAATTAATACCGAATAATTAACCACCAATTCAAAATCCCAAAATTCTTTTCTACCAAGAATATAGGCTATAGGCTCGCCCTTCCCCCGACGGCACAGAAATTCCTGATACTCATTCAATTGAGTATCGCTCAACTCCTTATCTGGCCAGGTAAAAAGATATTCACGGGGCTTGCCCAAAGCATGTGCCAGCAACAGCTCGCTATCCAATTGCCAACTTTCACTTCGCGACTGAAGCGAGTCGGCTCTGGACAGTGCCTGTTTGATGGATTCGGGCATAAGCGCGGCTTAGTCGTCTGCCGCCAGGCCCGCCAGTAGATCCGCTTGATATTCGTTGATCAATGGTTGAATCACTGCACCCAAATCTCCAGACATTACTTCGGGGAGATTATAAAGAGTGAGCTTGATGCGATGATCGGTAACCCGACCCTGGGGATAGTTATAAGTTCGTATTTTTTCAGAACGATCTCCGCTGCCAACCAGTTTGCGGCGCGCATCGGACTCCTCCTGCTGCTGCGCCTGTTGCGCCTGATCCAGCAGTCTTGCCTGCAGCAATGACATGGCTCTAGCCTTGTTCTTGTGCTGGGAGCGCTCGTCCTGACATTCCACAACCAGGCCAGTGGGCAAGTGGGTAATCCTGATAGCAGAATCCGTCTTGTTAACGTGCTGACCACCTGCACCACTAGCACGATAGGTATCGATGCGCAGGTCGGCCTTATTAATATCAATCTCATCGACTTCGTCGATCTCCGGCATGATGGCAACTGTGCAGGCAGATGTATGGATACGGCCCTGGGTTTCGGTTTCAGGAACCCGTTGCACACGATGAGCGCCGGACTCGAATTTCAATTTCTCATATACATTCTTGCCTTCAATGCGAACGATTAATTCCTTATACCCGCCGTGCTCACCCTGTCGCTCGGTAATTATTTCCGTTTTCCATTTCTGCTCTTCGGCAAAGCGCGCATACATTTTGTAAAGATCACCGGAAAATATTGCCGCTTCGTCGCCACCTGTTCCAGCGCGAATTTCAAGAAACACGTTGCAACTATCCTTGCTGTCTTTGGGCAGCAGAAGTTTTTGCAGCGTCAGCTCCAATTCTTCCAGCTCGCTGTTCGCCGCCTTGATTTCCTCGTCAGCCATCTCGCGAATATCGGCATCAGAGTCCTTCTGCATCTCCTTGGCCTCTTCGAGGTTCTCACCGACAGCATTAAACCGATCGAAGCTTTTTACTACTTCTTCAATCTCGGCATATTCCTTTGAGTGCTCTCTGAAACGATTCTGATCTGAAATTACTTCTGCATCACTAAGCAATGCTTCCAGCTCATCGAATCGATCTTTAAGATTATCAAGCTTGTGTCTAATTGATTCTTTCATATTAATTCTTTTTGTCGGGTCGCATTACACGACGTCTTCATCATCCTCGTCGCCGTTTTCATTCTCTAACCATGAATCCAGTTCATAAAGTTCTTTGGTTAGAGTGAGTAATTCATCTCTTCCTTCGGAGCTAGCCTTCTTCATCTGTACACTAGGAGAATGAATAAGTTTATTGGTTATTCCCCGTGCCAGACTATTTAATACTGCGTCAGCATCACCGCCTTTCTCCAGTGACTGTAGTGCTTTCTGTAACTCCTGCTCGCGAATGGAGTCAGCCTTGTCCCGAAAAGCCTTCAAAGTTGAAACCGCATTCAGTGAGCGCAGATGTTTTAAAAATTCCTCTACACCCCTCTCTACAATCGACTCTGCCTGTGCCGCAGCGTCGGAGCGACTCCTGACGCTATCTTCTATAACCTCACTTATATCATCAACACTATATAAATAGGCATCAGCCACTTCCGCCACTTCTGCTTCGATATCTCTGGGCACTGCCAGATCCACCAGCAACATGGGCTTGTGTTTACGCTGCTTAAGTGCCCGTTCCACCGCACCCTTACCTAACAAAGGTAACTGGCTATTGGTGGACGAAACTACAATGTCAGCCGATACCAGCAATTCCGGAATTTCCGACAACAATGCGCCGTGGCCATCAAATTGATTGGCAACCTTCATGGCATTGCCCAGTGTGCGGTTTGCCACTACGATTTCAGTAACTTCTTTTTCCGCCAGATGCTTGGCTACCAGCTCGACGGTACGGCCGGCACCAATCAACAATACATTGAGACTGGCCAGGTTCGAAAATATTCTCTCGGCAAGAGTTACCGCCGCGTAGGCAACCGACACCGGATTCTCACCAATAGCGGTATCCGTTCTCACTTCCTTTGCGATGGAGAAAGTCTCCTGAAAGGCAAGCCCGAGAGTTGAGCCTAATGCATCCCTCTCTTTGGATACGCCGTAGGCGGATTTAATCTGGCCAAGAATTTGCGGCTCGCCAAGCACCATGGAATCCAGGCCGCAAGAAACGCGCATTAAATGCCTCACCACATCTTTCTCGGTGTAGAAATAACTACAGCCCGCTAAATCCTCTACATTCAATGAATGATAATCAGCAAGCCACTTTAATAATGATTGCTGCCTGCTTTGCAGCAATTCATTGTCTGCTTGCGCTGAAGATGATTGTTGGCCATCTGCTGCCGAACTAAAGGCTGCGTAAATTTCTGTTCTATTACAGGTAGAGACAATCACCGCACCCTCGACAGAGTCCATGGCCATTAGCCCGGACAACGCCTCATCGACGAGTTCCGGTGGAAAGGCCACCTTCTCTCGCAGATCAACACTGGCAGTGTTGTGATTTATACCTATTAATACCAAAGCCATCAGCTACGGAACTACCTGAAATTATGAGTAAAATCGCCCATCGAAAAGGCTGGCTATGTTACTAAATATCGGACACAGTTCCCATTAGAGACTGACAGCAGTGAAGTGTCGCAACCCGATCAAACTGCTACAATGCCCGATAGATTTCCGAATTACTCTCTATCAGCGAAAAAATGAATATATTCAACAAGTTAAAGCCATCTTCACTAGCTCTGTGTGGCGTTCTCTTAATGTCTTCCTGCGTGGCAAACACCACAGGATCGACAAATTCCGCCGATGAAGACGAAATTACTGCTACAGAACCCGCCGTTACTGAAGTAGCAGAAGTGGTCGAAGAAGAAACTGATTACGGCAGCTTCACCGAAGAACAACTCTATCAGGCCATTATTTCCGAATTAGGCGCCCAGCGAGGCCTATTGGCTGATGCCGGCGAATCCTATATCGACCTGGCCTTCGATACCAAAGATCTGACTATCATCCAACGTGCGATACAGTTTGCTGCTGCCAACGAAGACACTAATGCCCTGCTGCAATTAGGGCTATTATGGGCAGAGGTCTCGCCAGAAGATACCCAGCCGCACTTGATGCTCAGTATCCAGTTTCTGGAAGAAGGCGCTTTTGATCAGGCTCTATCCCATATGGCCAGGGTAATCGATCTTGGCGGGAGCATGGACTTCTCGACACTCTCTGCAAGAACCGCGCGCATGAATCCCGAATCACGTGACGGTTTGATTTCAAATCTAAAGCAGCTTGGCGAGCAATACCCCGATCAGTTGTCCATTCGCATAGCGCTAGTACAGATGCTGGCGCAGAGTGGCGAATATGAACAAGCGCTCTCTGAGTTGGCTGTATTTTCCGAAAGAGATGAATTGAATCCGACACTGGTTTTGTTGGAGGCACAGCTATTACAAAATCTGGAGCGACCGGAAGATGCGCAACGTGTATTAAGAGATGGTATCGAGGAATTCGAAGACGACAGGAATTTGCGCGCCAACTATGCACGACTCTTTATTCAGCAAGAAGACTACCAGAACGCCCGCGCTCAATATCAGATTCTGTTTGAAACTGACCCGCAGGATTGGGACGCACTGTATTCCATGGCCTTGCTTGACCTCGAAATGGAAAACTTCGACAGAGCGATTGTATCTTTTACACAGTTGATTAATGTCGATCAACAAAAAGATGAAAGCCAATACTACATCGCTTATAGCTATGACCAAATGGGAGACTTGCAGAGCGCGATAGAAAACTATCGGCTGGTTGCAGTCGGGACCAATAATTTCCTGCCTGCGCAGAATCAAGCAACAATCTTCGCTATCGAATTAGGCCAACTTGAAGACGCTCACAGCTGGCTGGATAGAGCATCCCAGGGACAGCCGCGTCTCGAACGGATTTTTAATACCATGGAATCAGCGGCATTGATTCAGGCCGGATACATGGATGAAGCCGAGCAGTTACTGAATTCTGCCCTCAACAAATACCCGAATGATGTGGACCTGCTATTCGCGCGAGTGCTCTATTACGATTCTGTAAGCAATCGGGTAGACTCCGAAGCAGACCTGCGCCAGATTATTAGAATGCAGCCTGAGGATTCCCGCGCCCTGAATCATCTCGGCTATATGCTGGCAGACCAGACCACCAGATACGAAGAAGCGCTGGAATTAATCGAGCGGGCTGTGGTGCTCTCTCCCGAAGACCCTGCAATTGTCGACAGCCTTGGCTGGACACAATACAAATTGGGTCGTTACGAAGAGGCTCTGGCTAATCTTCGCCGTGCATATGCTGATTTCCGTGATGATGAAGTGGCTTCCCATATTGGTGAAGTATTATGGATGATGGGCCGCCACGACGAAGCTCTGCAGGTTTGGCAGGAAGCACTGGATGAAGAACCTGACAGCGAGCTTATAAAGGAAGCAATGGAAAGATTACAGGCTTCCTGATTATTGCCATGGCCCCTCTCACCAATATTTCTCACATTCTTTCCGGTGCCCGCACCTCACTGTCACTCTGCCTGTTCCTGCTTGCTCTTACCGGTTGTGCCATTGCACCTCCGGCGCAAGAGAATGCCGACTGGTCACGACAGAAAGACCGCCTTCAACAGTTGGATGACTGGCAACTCCGTGGCCGCGTTAACGTGCGCTATAACGACGAATCCCATACACCGCGCATAATCTGGCAACAACAACAGCTGCAATACAATATTAGGTTGTGGGGTACTTTTAATGCCGGCAACACAACAATAGTAGGCAAACCCGGCTTCGTCACTCTGGAACAGGATGGAGAACAGGTCAGCGCGAGCAGTCCGGAGCAATTAATTCTCGACCAGTTGGGTTATGAATTACCGGTTTCCTATCTCGAGCACTGGATCAAGGGTATCCCTGCTCCGCAATCACGAGCCGATCTGCAGTTTAATGAAGTCAATCAGCTTACTCAGTTAGTTCAGGACGGTTGGACCGTAAGCTTTGATGACCCCAGACAATACGGTAAGGTTTCCCTGCCGAGGCGGGTTGAATTAACCCGCCCCAGAAATGACATTCGCCTGCGTTTTGTCGGCCTTAACTGGACATTGCCTACTGCCCTGTCCTCTTCGAACTAAGCTTCCCGAAACAGAACCCGGCGATTTTAATCAATGAGCAGTGAATCTATCCAACTTCTGGCACCCGCCAAATTGAACCTTTTTCTCCATATTACTGGCAGGCGGAACGATGGCTATCACCAACTGCAAACTGTGTTTCAGCTATTGGACTACGGAGACCAGATGAGCTTCGAGCTAGCTCCATCCGGCCGGATAGCCCTTCATCTGCAGGAACATGAAGATTTTGAGAGCGACGAAGCTGTGCCACTGGACAACAATCTGGTGATTCAGGCCGCAACTGCTCTTGCTACCCGTACCGGCCCTAGCTGCCCAGGGGCCAATATCAGCCTCCTTAAACGCACCCCCATGGGGGCGGGTCTCGGGGGTGGCAGCTCCAATGCGGCCATTACCCTGGTGGCTCTCAACAAGCTTTGGGGTTCGAATCTGACGGTGAAAGAACTCTGCAAAATCGGCACAAAGCTGGGGGCTGATGTACCGGTTTTCGTGCGCGGTAAATCCGCCTGGGCCGAAGGTATTGGCGACTCTTTGCAGCCTCTTGAACTGGGACATTGCTGGTATCTAGTGATTACTCCACCATGCGCCGTGGCCACCGCAGAAATTTTTTCCAACGAACATTTGACAAGGAACTCTCAAGCCATCAAAATTGCCGACTTTCTGACAGCAGGGTCCCGAAATGACTGCGAATCAGTCACCCGGAAACTGTATCCCGAGGTAGATGAAGCCCTCAATTGGTTGGCTCAAATCGCCGAGGCCAGGATGACCGGAACCGGTTCCAGCATATTTGCCCGATTTGATGAAAAGGCAGAGGCTGAAGGGATTTTGGCCAGATTGCCGGCAAATTTGAAAGGATTTGTCGCAAAAGGGCTAGACTCACTGGAACACAGTTACTGGCCAGCATAAGATACGAAATATACGAGCACGGTATCTAGAAAGGTTTGTTGGGGTGTCGCCAAGTGGTAAGGCACAAGGTTTTGATCCTTGCATGCGTTGGTTCGAATCCAGCCACCCCAGCCATTTTCCGCAAGATACAAGAACAAAAAGTATCCAAGATAAGTTAGTAAAAAAACAGGGATCCCAGCGTGGCTAATAACTTGATGGTTTTTACTGGCAATGCCAATCCGGCATTAGCAGACAGCATCGCCAAGAATATTGGTGTTCCTCTAGGATACGCAAGTATTGCAAAATTCAGCGACGGAGAGGTTTCTGTTGAGTTGAACGAAAACGTTCGAGGCAAGGACGTATTTATCATTCAACCAACCTGTAACCCCACCAATGAAAGCATCATGGAACTGTTGCTGATGGCTGATGCACTTCACCGAGCATCGGCAAACAGAATTACTGCGGTTATTCCTTACTTCGGATACGCAAGACAGGATAGACGAGTACGATCCGCCAGAGTGGCCATTAGTGCTAAAGTGGTTGCAGACATGATCGGAGCCGTAGGTGTTAATCGAGTATTAACAGTCGATCTGCATGCCGAACAGATCCAGGGCTTTTTCAGTATCCCGGTGGACAATGTATACGGCTCACCGGTGCTGACTGACGATATAGAAAGGCAGCGTTACGAAAACCTCACGGTTGTCTCCCCTGACGTTGGTGGTGTGGTAAGAGCGAGAGCGGTTGCCAAGCAGTTGAATGTTGACCTGGCGATCATCGATAAACGTCGCCCGTCAGCCAATGTTGCACAGGTAATGCACATCATCGGTGACGTGAAAGGACGCAGCTGTCTTATAGTCGATGACATGGTAGATACCGCAGGCACGCTATGTAAGGCTGCCGACGCACTGAAGGAACACGGAGCATCTAAAGTAGTTGCCTATTGTACGCACCCGGTTTTATCCGGCCCTGCGATAGAGAATATAAACGGATCGAGTATCGACTCACTGGTAGTGACCGACACGATCCCGCTTAGCGATGAAGCAAAAAGCTGCACCAAGATTCGACAGCTGTCCATGGCGAGATTACTTGCCGAGTCTATTCGCCGCGTAAGCAACGAAGAATCCATTAGCGCGATGTTTGATAACACCTGATCTAATTTCGGGCAAATTAACATCTCGTGGGATATACCCTGGGGTCAGAGTAAAAATTACTTACACTACAAGGAATAATTGTAGTGGCTGAGAAGTGATTTTTACTCTGACCCCGTTTTATCTAACCCTGTGGTTAGCCGGTCGCAAGCTGGTCACAGTTAAATCGGAGAAGACTTATGTCTGCTGATGAATTTGAATTGAACTGTTCTGTTCGTACGGATCTGGGGAAAGGTGCGAGCCGCCGCCTACGCCGTCTGAACAACGACATACCTGCGGTGCTGTATGGCGCCGGAAAAGACCCTGTTTCACTTACCATTGCCCATAAAGATATTATCAAGGCAACGGACAACGAAGCGTTCTTTTCTCACATTATCACCTTGAATGTTGATAGCAAAGAGGAAAAGGCAGTAATCAAGGCGCTACAGCGTCACCCTGCCAAGCCTTTTATTATGCATGCGGATTTTCTGCGAGTAGACGAGAAGCAGGCTATTACTGTGAAAGTACCTCTGCACTTCCTCAATGAAGAGAAATGTGTGGGCGTTAAGATCGGCGGAGGAAACATCCTCAAGACTCTTAACGAAATCGAAGTTAGCTGTCTGCCTGGCGACCTTCCCGAGTATATCGAAGTTGATATGCTTGAAGTGGACGTGGGCGATACTGTTCACCTTTCCGACATCACACTTCCAGAGAGTGTAACCAGTGTTGCACTATCTCATGGTGAAGACAGTGACCACTCTGTTGTTACTGTTGCAGCACCGAGAGCAGAAGTTGAAGAAGAGCCGGTAGCTGAAGAAGGCGAAGGCGAAGGCGAAGCACCAGCTGCTGACGACGCAGCCGAAGAAAGCGAAGACTGATAAAGTCTCGAAACAGGTGTTGGAGTCTTCCAACACCTGTTTCAGTTTTCTACACTCCTGGCCTCAAGCAATTCGCTCTGTCAGGATCGACAAAGCTACACCCCTCTTCTTTCTATTCGCCACTAGGTAAAACCTATGCCAGGCAATTCAGTGAAACTCATAGTAGGTCTTGGCAACCCCGGCCCGAAATATGACTCCAATCGTCATAACGCAGGAGTGATCTTTCTCCACCATCTCTGTAAAGGCTATTCCGGTGCACTACGCGGCGAAAGCAAATTTTTCGGTGAATTCGGCAATATCAATATTGCTGGTCAGGATATCAAACTCTTGTTCCCCACTACCTTCATGAACCACAGTGGCAAGGCGGTAGCAGCGGTATGCAAGTTTTACAAAATCGAGCCGGAAAATATCCTGGTGGCTTACGACGAAATCGATTTCGAAGTGGGACAGACAAAATTCAAGGAAGGCGGAGGCCATGGTGGCCATAACGGAATCCGCGACATTATTAACGCCCTGGGTGGCAAGAAAGACTTTTACCGGCTTCGTATCGGTGTCGGACACCCCGGACACAAATCCATGGTGGCAAACTACGTGCTCGGTGACCCTTCCCGCTCCGAGGCAGACCTCATCATGAGAGATATTGAAGATGCTATTCGCGTAATGCCTCTTGCAATAAAAGGCGACTGGGAAGACGCCATGAAACAACTACACACTGAATAGCAAAATAGAAGGATAGAAAGTTAAATGGCTGTTAAATGTGGAATCGTTGGCTTACCCAACGTTGGTAAATCAACCTTATTCAATGCACTAACCAAGGCTGGTATTGCAGCGGAGAATTTTCCGTTCTGCACTATCGAGCCCAATTCCGGAATCGTTTCCATCCCCGATACCAGACTGGACAAACTGGCGGCAATCGTTGAACCACAGAAAGTGATTCCCACCACCATGGAATTCACTGATATCGCCGGACTGGTTGCCGGAGCATCAAAGGGTGAAGGCCTGGGCAACCAGTTCCTGGCCAATATCCGCGAGACCGATGCCATCGCCCATGTGGTTCGCTGTTTCGAAGACAGCAATGTCACTCACGTGTCCGACCAGATAGACCCTGCTGCAGATATCGAAACCATAAACACCGAGTTGGCACTTTCCGACCTGGAGAGCGTGGAAAAATTTCACGACAAGGTTTCCCGCGTAGCAAAGAGCGGCGACAAAGATGCCCAGCGTCAGACCAAGGTACTGGAAAAAGTAAAAGCCCATCTGGACGAAGCCAAACAGGTTAGATCTCTAGATTTAAGCAAGGAAGAGCTGGCAGATTTATACAGTCTTCACCTCCTCACCACCAAGCCGGTGATGTACATCGCCAATGTCGATGAAGACGGCTTCGAGAATAACCCCCATCTGGACACAGTAAGAGCGATAGCCGAATCAGAAGGCGCAGTAGTAGTTGCCATTTGCAATAAGCTGGAAGCCGAGATAGCCGAACTGGAAGACGACGAGAAGCAGGAATTCCTCGAAGATCTGGGCATGGAAGAAGCGGGTCTGGACCGGGTAATCCGCGCCGGCTACACCCTGTTGGGTCTACAAACCTACTTCACCGCCGGCGTAAAAGAAGTGAGGGCCTGGACAGTTAAAAAAGGAGCAACCGCCCCACAGGCCGCAGCCGTAATCCACACCGACTTCGAAAAGGGCTTCATACGCGCAGAAATAGTGGCCTATCAGGATTTTATCAACAACAACGGCGAAAACGGCGCCAAAGACGCCGGAAAGTGGCGCTTAGAGGGCAAGGAATACATCGTAGACGACGGCGACGTAATCCATTTCAGATTCAACGTCTGACTTGACAAATTACCCCGAAATAGCCAAAATTCGCGGCCTTTCGGGACATTGAATACCAGATCTACTGGAATTCGGCACCGAATAGAGGGTTTCGAGGGTGCGGTAGCTGGGAATTTAATTTCCTATTTCACGCACAGGTGTATTCGTCATACATCGAGCATGAAATAGGAAATTAAATTTTCAGATGACGTGCAATCGGAAGCCGAAAAAGCATCACGGCTATGTAGCTCAGCTGGTTAGAGCACAGCATTCATAATGCTGGGGTCGGTGGTTCAAGTCCACCCATAGCTACCAAACATCACTCCAGTAAACTCTGGAAAACTCCAAAATAGTATGTATAGGGGCGCGATGGAACCTACTTGGACAAGTGGGGGGTGCCCCAGCAGGGGTAGGGTCTAGTAGGGATTACACTGGGTGCATAGGACGCGTCCGCCTAATGTTAGGAATGTGTTAGTCACCTCTAACATCTACTCGTAAATAATTACCAAACCTACGGGTATCGTCCACCAATGCAAAGAACCCCAATTGTTAGATGAAATCTCGCTTCCTGTTTTGAATAAACAAGGTTGCCACAATAGCGAAGATAACAATAAGAACTTGAACGGTCACAATAGTAATCGCTGTTGAATTCCAGACAGGATTTGCTCCGTAGATATGGTTTGCGATCGGCTTCATGTAAGCGATAGTCCAAAGAGAAGCGGAGGTACTCACTTCGAATATCACCATTGCTAGAATTGTAATACCCGTCGATTGGAATAGCAGGCTGATGCCAAGGCCACAGGTGTAGGCGGCGTAGATGCCCAATAATACAATAGTAATGAAAGGGAAAGTTCCCAGTGGAAACAGGCCAAGCCCAAAGCAAATGTAGAGTGCAACTGCAGAAACCGCTACCCACATTGTGCTGAATACGGAGAGATTAAATAGCAGCTTGGCAAAAGTGAATTCCCTCACAGTCACTGGCAGGCTCATGATAAAAGGCTGTGTAGATTTTTCTTTTTCGTGAACGTTGGTAAACATCATGAGCATAAAGCCACAAGCGAACACTGGAGCAAGCAGAAATAAAATCCCAATATTCACCAGTGTCCAGTCCGGTATTTCACCGATGAGTTGCGTTATTACTCCTGTAGAGAAAATACTTAGCGCAATACTAATGAAAATCACCTTGCGCATGAGCAGGAAATCTTTCTTGACTAGCTGAGGAATTATTGAAGTACTCATAGCGTAAGGTCCTTGTTCATATTCCCTTTGGCGAAATTCACGTTACTGAGAAATATTTCTTCCAGGGTTAATCGTTCAATAGAGTCCACTGACAGCCCTGCATTGGTGAATTCTTTAGGAATGGTGTCGTCGAAATCGTATACAGTAACGGTACATAGCTGGCCGCTCTGTTGTGCGTCTTTGATGTTCGGCAAGTTTGGCAACTGGCTGGAATGCATATTCGTCAGGCGCAATCTCCGCCAATCGTCTAAGAAGTCTTCCTTGTTCTTGGATTCGATGATGCGACCACCATAAATGAACGTGATGTAGTCTGAGATTTGCTCAATATCCAAAGTGTTATGAGACGAAAAAAGTATTGATCGAGTTTCTTCTTCCAGGGCGTTCATCATTTCATCAAGCACTTCTTTTCGCACCGCCGGATCCAAGCCCGTCGTTGGTTCATCGAACACCAGTAAATTTGGTCGGCGCGCTAAAGCTAACATCAATGTAGTTTTAACCCGCTGCCCATGGGATAGTCCTTTGACTTTCTGTTCACGAATCAGGTCAAAGCGGCGCAGTAGAGTAGCGGCGTATTCATCGTCCCATGAATCGAAAATCGATTTGAGAAAACCCATGTGGAAGTCAATCGTTTGACTCTCATAAAGGCGCATATCCTCGGCGATGAAACCAATATTCCGTTTTGCGGCAATCTGATGATCAGGCATAGAGTGTCCCAGCACCTTGACTGAGCCAGCATCAGGTCCCAATAGCCCCATGATGATGCGTAAAATGGTCGATTTTCCTGCACCGTTAGGACCTACCAGCCCCATGACAGTGCCCTGCTCTAAAGACAAGTCAACATCTTGCAATTGAAAATGACGATACTGTTTGGTGATTCGTTCACACTGCACTGCTAGAGGTATGTTCATTGCTGTTATTCCTTCCTACGTGTACTTTTTGATCATGCTCAACAATTCGTTCTCTGATATAGCCAGGGATTTAGCCAGCTTGCCCACCCGCTCCAAATGTTCTATTAACTCATCGTGTTGAAGCTCTTCGAAATCCAAAGAATCATTCACCCAACTGCCCTTACCCTGTTGGGTTACGATCACACCTTCGCGTTCCAATTCCAGGTAGGCGCGCTTGACGGTAATAATGCTGACCTTGATCTCTGTTGCCAGCTGCCGAATGGAGGGCAATGGCGTATTGGCCGGCCAGTCTCCTACTGTGATTCGGCGGACAATTTGCTCCATGATCTGTTGATACATGGGCCGCTTATCAGTTTGGGAGAATACAAATTGCAACTTCATATACACAGTATACACAGTTAATCTGCAAATACAAACCTAGCAAGCGATTTTGCTATCACCTCCCGTCTAACCTTGGGGAATAAATGCGATGGCGCAGCCAAAATACGTACGCTGCTACGATTTAGTAAATTGCCGCTATCCGGCACGCGTGCGGCTGATTCCATGGGATGGCATCAACTTGGTGCTCGAGGTAGCACCTGTGTTTATAGAGTGCAGAAACCTCAATGATACCAGTTCGTTCGAGCAGATTAGTAATACATAGATAGCAGGAGTCCCATCTGGTGAAAGGGGGGTGCCTCGGGGTGCGGACTAAACGGATACTAGGAAACAAGGGGGCTTGACAGTCTGCACAGTCAGGTTAAGAGCGATGATTCCTAGTAGTATCTTCAAAGTCTTGCCTTTCATGATTTCCCCTCGTTATTTACTGATTTTTCCCAAATTAGCTTTTAAGTATGGGGTTGGCAACTGTAATTATTAAGGCGGAGGGAAAGCCTCCCCCGACCCTTATAGGCAGGGTCACCCATTAATGAATTTTAGGGGGGTAAAAGGCGAGCTGAGCTAACGTTTATGATGGGTAAATCTTATATATTGATGTAAGCTATTGATTATAAAGACCGTTCGAGTCCGCCCGCTGGTGTAAGTCGTCAGATGATCTGGGACCAATGCCCTCTAAATATTAGTAGCAGTATAAGCAAACACCAAGTACGCTAAGCTAGTTATTTTAGAGCATTCTTAGTTATAGTCGTTAAATAGGTTACCCTCGATAGTGGAGTATCGGATGCGTTTATCCTCGATGTTATTTGTTTTCATAGTTCTTCCAATTACCCTTACAAAATGTGGCGAGGCGAATGATACAGTATCGCTTGCTGATTCTTATATGGCTGACCCTGAAGCGGTTAAGCGAGGCAGGTTATTGTTCGTAGGCACCTGTGCAGGCTATTGTCATAAATTAACACCTGAAAGAATTGATGCCTTATACTTGTTCGACTGTGAGTGGAAACATGGTAGTAGCGATCAAGCAATTTTTGACATTGTCACTACTGGGGTGCCAAATACGAGAATGGTAGGATTCGGCACTAACTTTCCGGAAGGTGAAAATGATCTTTGGAAGATAATAGCTTTCATTCGAACTAACAGCCCGCAATGCGCTTAGATTATTATGAAGATGAGCTTTTAGAGAGTTTTAATCAGATTATAGAAGAAAGACTTGGTGATTTAGTTAAACGAATTAGCTAGGTTGCTAATATTAAAATTAAATAGGGGGTGATCCATGAAAACCAAAGAGTCAAAGTTTGAGTTTATAAAATTAGTGCTCGGCGTGTTTGCGATAATTTTACTTGTAAGTTGTGGTGCTGAAGATGATGCAGGTATCACCATAAACGAGAGTGATTCTGGTCTATTTGACCCCAATATAGTGGGCGAAGCACTGACGATTACTACTACTCATTGGATTAATAATAGATCAATAGGTGATGGCTCTGGGCCGGTGACAACAGAATTATTGTCTGAGCCTCAAAGTGCCAACGCTGGCAATTGGTTACAATATGGTGGTGACTATAGCAATCAAAGGCATAGCCCTATTACAGAACTCTCTCCTGAAAATATCGATGATCTGAATTTTTCTTGGGGTTTCCCTACTGGGACAAGTGGGCAATTCGCTATGTCACCGTTGATTTATGATGGAATCATGTACGTGACCTCATCCTATAATCGACTTTTTGCTCTCGATGCTCGCACTGGAGAAATGTATTGGCGATACGATCATCCGCAACCTGAAGACCTAAGAATTTGCTGCGGTCCTGCTAATAGAGGTGCAGCTATTCATGGTGACAAAATCTTGATGGCAACCTTGGATGCAAAAATTTTAGCTTTTGATCGAATCTCGGGCGAGAAACTTTGGGAAAATGAAATAATTGAATATGAGCGCGGGTTTAGTGCAACATCCGCGCCTTTAATTGTTAAAAATCTAGCAGTCATAGGTGTAGGCGGTGGTGAATTTGGTGTCAGGGGATTCTTTGATGCATATGATGTGGATACCGGTGAACGCGTGTGGCGACATTATACGGTCCCGGCGGAAGGTGAGCCAGGGTTTGAGTCATGGTCTGGTAATTCATATGAAACCGGAGGGGCGCCTGCTTGGACTATAGGAACCTACGATCCAGAGCTGGACCTTCTATATTGGACGACTGGTAACCCGGCGCCAGACTGGAATGGAGACGCTCGCCTCGGCGACAACCTATTCTCAGACAGTGTACTCGCTTTAAATCCCGACACCGGGGAACGGGAATGGTATTTCCAATTCACCCCTCATGACGTCTGGGACTATGACGGGAATACTCATCTCTTTCAGGTCGATATGGAGCATGATAATGAAACTATAAAGGCGATCGTTCAGGCTAACCGTAATGGTTTTTTCTATGCTGTAAACAGAGAAAATGGTGAATTTATTCGTGCTACTAGTTATATGGAACAGCTGAATTGGGCGGATTCTATGGAGCCGAATGGCAGGCCTGTTATTAACCCTGCGGCGATGCCGTCAGAAGAGCCTACGATGAGAGTGTGCCCAGGCGCCTTGGGAGGTATGAACGGCTCTGTATCAGGCTCAGTCAATCAGTCGTTAGGTTTGGCCTTTATCCCTGTGATAGAAAGCTGTGAGCTTATGCAGAAAGGCATAAGCATGTATGTAGAGGGCCAGATGTTCACCGGTGGCCTCCCGACCCCTACAGATGTTGACTTAGATGAGACTGGCGACGCTTCGTCTTACGGTCATATTACAGCGATGGACTACCAAACGGGTGAGGTGAGATGGCGATATTATGATCCCCAGCCAATGATGGCCGGTACGCTCAGCACTGAAGGTGGGCTGGTTTTTACTGGGAGTCAAACTGGACACGCTATCGCTTTGGACGCTAACACTGGCGAAGAATTATGGCGATTTAAACTAGGTGGGGGCATAAGAAGTCAACCTGTCGCCTATCAATTAGACGGTGACACATACGTGGCTATAGGCTCTGGCAATTTCCAAGGAATAGCAGGGTTCTCTGTTGCAGATGTAGCAATTCCAGAAGGTGGCCAGCTTTTTGTATTCAAGCTGGAGCAATAACTCAAGTATATTAAAAGGGGCTAGCAGAAATGCTAGCCCCTTTTTTATTTCCTGCTCTATGTCGCTCTCCTAAAACCAGCCCTTCGCCAACCTCGCAACAAAGTGCTACTCTCAGAATCAAACCCAAGCTGGAGACAAACAATGAAAAACAAGGTTCAGCAAACCACCCTTCAAATACTGCTATTGTTGGCAGCATCACTACTCGCCAGCCCAACACTCGCACAGCTGGGAGGGGTAGCAGAATCCATCGAGCTCTATCAAACAAACTGCGCAGTCTGTCATGGTGAAAACATGGAAGGAGCTGCTCAAGGTGTGCCACTATTGGGAGAGCTGCGTCATGGCGACGACATGGCAGCGATCAATGCAAGCATACGTAATGGCTATGCCGATACTGGCATGCCGACTTGGCGCGACACCCTGTCTGAGTCAGCAATTCGCAACATCTCCCTTTTTATTCTTGAATCAAGAGACAATATTGACTACGTCACTTTCAACTATGACACGCCACTTGAAATACCCAATGAAGTCTTTGTTAGTGAACTACATAACTTTCGACTGGAAACGGTAGTTGCAGACCTGGATCAACAACCATTCTCCATTGCCCCTCTGCCGGACGGCAGTATTTTACTAACGGAAAAGATGCTTGGCCTGAGCATTATTTCTCCCGAGGGTGTGCAGTCCCCTTTGATCACCGGCACTCCCGAAGTTTTCGATGAAACCTATAAGCCGGTTTTTGAACAGGAATGGGGGCTAGGCTGGCTGTTCGATGTGCTTCCTCACCCTAACTATGAAGATAATGGCTGGGTCTATCTTTACTACACGGAGCGCTGCACAGACTGCAATACCCTCAGTCGCGAGCAAAACTCCCCGGTGTCTTTAAACAAACTGGTACGTGGCCGCATCGAAGACGGCTCATGGGTGGACCAACAAGTAATTTGGGAGGCCGATAAAGAGTTTTATGGTTCCAGTACAGATGTTGCTGCTGGCGGACGGCTAACTTTCGACGATAGCGGCCATGTTTTTTTCAGCCTTGGAGCCAAAGGGTCGGCCATATTCGCGGGTATTCAGGACCTTGCCACGCCCTATGGCAAAATCCACCGCATCAATGACGACGGCAGCATTCCCCAAGACAATCCCGGCTCGGTACAAGAAGGAATATATCCATCTATGTGGACCTGGGGACATCGCAGCCCTCAGGGACTGGAGTTCGACATGCAAACCGGACAGTTGTGGGGAACAGAGCATGGACCCCGCGGAGGAGATGAGGTCAATCTGCTGTTAAGAGGCAGTAACTATGGCTGGCCACTTACATCACTGGGTATGAACTACGACGGCACTCCCGTCGACTATGGGCCACAGTTAGGTATTGCATTTGAAATGCCCGACATTCAACAACCGATTGTTGATCTAACACCGTCCCCTGCAGTATCGAGTTTTATTATTTCGGACAGTGAACAATTCCCTGAATGGCATAGAAATTTTTTGGTGGGCTCGCTGAAAGCGCGCAGTTTGTTTCGGGTCAAGATCGATGACAATAACCGCATGGTTCAGCGAGAAACATTGTTTGCCGGGCTAGCCCGGATTCGGGATATTGAGCAGGATCTAAATGGTAATATTTTTCTACTGCTGGAGCATAATTCCGGTAGCCGTATCGTGCGATTAGCCCCAGCTGAATAACACAAACTAAAAGAGGTCAGATTAACATCATGGACACCACCGACAACACAGCAAAAATATCCAATGCAATGAAGATCACAGCCTCTCTGGTGTTCTGCGTTGGTTTAGGTCTCGGACTGCTCACTATTGCTTCCGCTGCCGGTGTATGGGTGGGCTTTTGGGATTTTAGACGCGGGTTTGTCTTGTTGCGAGCGGCAAATGACTATGGGGACATCGTCTTGTGGATATCTCTGGGCATTACAGTTGCTTTGGCAGTCGGCAGCCAAGTATTAAAGATCAAGGACGGCAGTAAAATATTAATGATGGCCGCTACGGGCACTGTAATCGCCTACTATATCCCGGCAAGCTTTCGGCCCGGAGAAGGAGTTAATTACCCCCCTATCCATGACATCTCTACCAATCTGATTGCCCCACCAGAGTTCGTTGACATACTTCCGCTGCGCGTCGATGCGGCCAATACAGTAGTCTATGGCGGCTCGGACAATATGACCCACGAACGACTGGTACAGCTTACTAATGAAGCGTACCCCGACCTGGTAACTCGAAGTTATCCAGAACCATTCGAAGAGGTCTTTAACAAAGCACTCGCCGCGGTGAATGAACTAGGCTGGGAATTAGTTGCTGATGCGATAAATGAGGGGCGAATAGAGGCAATCGACACTACTTTCTGGTTTAGGTTTAAGGACGATATCGTTATCGATATAAAGCGAGCTGGATCGGAAACACTGGTGGATGCGAGATCTCTGTCCAGAGTTGGTGTGGGGGATGTAGGTGCTAATGCCATCCGTCTCAGAAATTTTTTCGAACTAATTTAGGCAAGAATCTACAGCTTTTTACAAGGCCTTGATGCAAATCACCAAGAGCCCTCTGTCAATATTCTATGGTATGTGCAATGGCAAGCAGGCATGCAAATCATAAATAAGGTTTTGGAGGTAATGGTAAAGATATGAAAACCAACGAAGGAAAGACAGATAGAATTGTCCGGGTAGTCCTCGGAGTGATACTACTAAGTTTAACCGTAGTGGGCCCGCAAACACTTTTCGGCCTGGCAGGCTTGGTTCCCCTTATTACCGGGGCTGTGGGTTTTTGCCCACTGTACAAAATATTAGGCTTAAGTACCTGCACGCTAAGTGACTAGCTTCGCATGAAGAGACACCTGAATGAAGCCATTCATTCCCCCGAGCTCAATACTCAATAGTTTTATACCAAATGAATCAATCGCCAACACCTGACTATGACGTAATCATCCTCGGTGCTGGTGCTGCCGGTTTATTCTGCGCCTCTACAGCAGCCAAGCGTGGTCGGCGAGTATTGATCCTGGAGAAGGCCAACAAGATAGGTAAAAAGATACTAATGTCAGGTGGTGGCCGTTGCAATTTCACCAACCTATTTGTTGAGGCAGATGATTTTATTTCCAATAATCTACATTTTTGTAAATCGGCATTGAGCACTTACAGCCAGTGGGATTTTATTGAAATGGTTGAGCAGCACCAGATTAATTATGAACAGCGCAAACATGGTCAGTTGTTTTGCTTGGATTCAGCCAAGGATATTGTGACCATGTTAAGAGCGGAATGCGATCTACACGGCGTGGAAATACAAACCCATTGTGACATTAGCAAAGTAACCAGTTCAAAATTCGATGCTCAAGACAATCGTTATCAGATTGAAATGGTACAAGGCTCGAGTGAGCCGAAAAAATTGCGCAAGCTAACATGCCAGTCTCTGGTAATCGCCAGCGGAGCCCTGTCGGTTCCCACCCTTGGCGGAAGTGGTATCGGCTACGAGATAGCCCAGCAGTTTAGCCTTGAATTGACCGAGCGCCGCTGCGGCTTGGTTCCTTTTATGTTTTCTGATTTTATGAAACCGCTATGCGAGCGCCTGTCTGGCTCGTCGCTTGAAGTTGAGATTAACTGCAACGGACGGGCATTTACCGAACAGCTACTGTTTACTCATCGCGGCATCAGCGGGCCGGCAGTACTGCAAATTTCCAATTACTGGCATGCGGGTGATGAGATCGAAATTAATTTGTTGCCCGGGTTCGATACCAGTGAATGGCTTTTGCAAGCCAAGCGAGACAAAGTAAAGACTCAACTAAAAACCTTACTCAGCCAGAAACTCATAAAGTCGCTGACAATTGAATTGCAGACACTCTGGTGGCCACAGCTAGCAGACACACCCTTACTTGAATTTTCTGACAAACATTTGCGATCAATAGGACAACAAGTTAACAGGTGGCAACTAAAACCGTCTGGCACAGAGGGTTTTAGAACAGCCGAAGTCACTCTCGGTGGAGTGGATACCAACGGCATTAGCTCCAAGACTATGGAGGCAAAAAATCAAGCAGGTTTATTTTTTATTGGCGAAGTGCTGGATGTCAGCGGCCATTTAGGCGGATTCAATTTTCAATGGGCCTGGTCTTCTGCCTATGTTGCCGGACAGGTTGTGTAAGCGACGATAATGCTGGAGATCCCTGCAGATAAGTCTATGTGCAATACAATTTTTCCGCATTGCAGCAGATTTAACTCTACCCGCGGGCAAGCTTTGTATCCTTTAATGGAAAGCGATGATTGACTATGAATAATTGGGGTCAATGTAATACTGTATTTATTCTCTGACCTCTTTTCTATTTTCTGTACTCTTACTCTGGCTGTTGTCTTCTGAGGGTGAAAATTAACCCTTCATTTTCGAGTTCCAATAGACGCCTCTCCCGTAATATCATAAAAATCGGCACCGTACAGGCCGCTGCAACAAGAAAGGTCAGCACGAAAATTACTCCCCAAAGAACATAGGACATCTTCAACCGCCCTACCTCCACAAATGACCACACAAGGAAAGTACTCACCACCACAATCAGGTCATTGGTAAACGATGTGGATGCCGGGTTTGCATAGAGCCCGGCGAAGTAACTAATTTCCATGGGCTGGAGATTGTAATACCAGGTAACGGGGAGGCCGATCAGGGCTAGCGCCCCATATAGCATTTGCAGTCCGGTAATTTTCACGGGTTCTCCCTCTCATTTAGGTTAAATGTCGAATTGTTCAAATATTTTCAATGATCTGAAAGCAAATAGATCACTAATCTGACTTACATCAATTTACCACAAGCACCTGTAGATACAATTCACCGTACTTATTCAGTGTGAGGTTAAAAATGAAACCAATTAGCAAAATTGTAGCCACTCTTGCAGTTCCTCTGGTACTCGCAATCCCACATTCAGCCTTCTCCCATGAAGCGGGCGATATCATTGTACGTCTTGGCGCAACGGCAGTTTTTCCGGATGAGAGCACCACCCTGATCAGCACGACGGCTACCGGCGCACTGGCCGGAACCGAAGCTGGCGTGGGCAACAACACCCAGCTGGGTTTAAACCTTGTTTACATGTTGAGCAATTCACTGGGGGTCGAAGTGCTTGCCGCGACGCCATTCGAGCACGACTTGGAGGCTAAAGGCTTGGATGCATACGGCTTTGCCACCACAGGGCTTGGAACCACAGATCATTTACCGCCCACCGTAACGCTTAATTATTTCTTCGGCGGTGCAAACTCCCTGATACGCCCTTATATTGGTGCTGGGATTAATTACACCACTTTCTTTAGCAAGGATTTGTCCAATCAGGCTGAAACCGAGCTTGCAGCCAGGTCACTGGACCTGGATGACTCCTACGGCGTAGCCTATCGTGCCGGTGTTGATTTCGTACTGGGCGATCACTGGATGCTGAATGCATCAGCCTGGAAAATCGATATCGATACGGACGTTTCCTTCCAATCTGCTTTGGGCAAAGTCGAAGTCGGTGCTGAGCTTGATCCCTGGGTCTATATGATTTCTCTTGGCTATAAATTCTAGAAATCGATTGCCCTGGCAAACAATCCAGACATAAAAAAGGGGATGTAATCACATCCCCTTTTTATTTACGTCTGACAGAGTTTCAAATCTACAATTCTCTTACCCAGATATTCCTAAGCGACACCACCTGTCCATAATCCTGAAGAGTCAGGGGCATCTTGCCACTGTAGCCCTGAAGCTGATCATATGAAGAGGGTATACAGCAAGCCGCATATTCCTGTTGAGCCATTTGTTAGATTGATTCCCTATCTAACTACTTTACTTATTACTGGGCCAATTCTGAAATCAACTTAATCCGAAACCTGGTCTGTAGTCTTTATCCAGCAAGCTGTTAGCTTCCTCATCATTGGTGAAGCGCATAGCAGAGCCATCATAGTCCAGCATCTTATGCTCACTGGCGCGCCTAACGGCAACATTACCCAATAACATAGTTTCTGTAAGGCGCGCAGAATACTCGAAGCTGGACGTGGTGGTTTTACTACGATCCTTAATGGCGTCGATCCACTCCTGATAGATCCCCGGAGAGCGATCCAGAGTTTTCGCAGGAGCCGGAGTTTGCGCATGCATGGTATCCGGAATTAGGCGAGGATTTCGTCCATAAACGCCATGCATCAAGGTGTTCTTGTCACCGACGATTAACACACCACCGTCGTTGTCTCCCATCTGTCGTCCGTTCTCGATAATCTCCGGTCGCTCCGGCAACAAGCCGCCATCGTACCAGGTCATTTTCACCGGTCCGCGATTACCCTTTGCCGCAAATTCAAAATGAATCTTCGAACCAATTGGAAATGATTCAAATTCCCGACCCCAACGGGTAGAACTTGCAGACACTCTCTCAGGCAGATCCAGATCGAGAGCCCAGTAAGGATGATCAATAATATGTGCACCCATATCGCCAACCACTCCTGTACCAAAGTCCACCCAGCCACGCCAGTTGAATGGGTGATAGGCTCTTTCCATATAAGGCCTATTTTGCGCTGCGCCAAGCCATAAATGCCAGTCCATAGTAGCCGGTACCGGCATAGAGCCTGCAGGTCGTGCCACCCCTTGCGGCCAAACCGGTCTGTTGGTCCAACAGTGAACCTCCGTGATATTTCCCAATACACCACTGGCTACCCATTCATTGATCTGCCGAGCACCTTCTTCGGCGTGACCCTGATTACCCATCTGTGTAACCACATTGGTGGCTCTGGCACGATCCGCCAGATAGCGGGCTTCACGCACGGTATGGCACAGTGGTTTTTGCACATAGAGGTGCTTGCCGAGATTCATCGCATGGGTGGCGACCGGGGCATGCATATGGTCCGGCGTACTGATTAACACCGCATCAATTTCCGGCTCACTATCCAGCATCTCGCGATAGTCGCGGTACTTCTTGGCTTTGTCTTTAAAGGAAACGGCCCAGTCTTCATTTAGAGTTGCCGCCATGCGATTGTCATCGATGTCACACAGAGCATAAATATTTTCGTGGGCGACACTGCGGATATCGGTAGTACCCTTTCCGGCAGCTCCCACTGCTGCAATATTGATCTTATCACTTGGCGCAACGTAGGCAGGCCCGCCAAGTACCGAGCGGGGAACAATCATAAAGGCGGAGGCACCACCGAGAGATTTTAGAAACTTGCGACGGGCTGGTTTTTGGCTTGTTTCCAATCCGGCTTCCCTGGGGCTTTTTTCACTGGAGCTTGTTTCTATGGATTTCTCTTTGACATTACTCATTGAAACTCCTCTGTACTGCCGTTTGATATTATTTAGGCAAATCTACTGCCGGTTTCATTTTTCTTACTATTTCCCTTAACTACTTTCCCTGACGTTTTTTTCTAACTACCGTCAGCCTCTTGGTCAGCCCGCAGGTTACACGCTGTTACTTCGGGTATCCATGCCATGTATTTGATCATTAATGCACCGCGTATATCGGTTTTTTCGATATAACTAGTTTCATCATCGATATAAAACATTCTGGATGTCGTTGTTATCAAGTCTTCGTCCATGGCTCGCGCGCAACGATGCATTTTCAGATTGTCTGATATACGGTCCAGCGCGCCTTCCCTGAACATAAAAACTTCAAGCGAGTCCTCGAAATAAGTAAAGTCCACTATTCCGTCGTGGTTAACATCTTGTGCACACATGTCATAGACGAGAAAGTTGTCGCAATACAGGCTGTTTGCCGGCCTCTCTCCAAGAAAGCTGCCTACACAGGATTGCAGGATAAACAAACAGGAAGACAATAACACCGTTACGCGAGACTTCCTTCCAGCTGTATCCATGAAAACAACAGTCCTTGCTTAGCCTTGATTTATACCAAGAGCTTGTCCACCCTCCGCAGAAAATCACTACGATGCAATTCTCGACAACCTCTACCAACCGCCCTGTCAGAGCCATTCCTGCCCAAGCACACAGGCTCAGTTCAGTTCGAATAATAGTCACTAGTTAGCCTACTATCAATGCCGAAAGAAATGAAGACGGCATGATTGCCAACACTGTAAAGCAAGGTTTCACGGATTTCATGCTCTGTGGCGGGAATTTACTGATGATCATGGGAAGCACCGTAATTATTGACGATAGTACCACCCCAGAGTGAGCTTCGGCCCCATCCCAGAAGGCCGTCAGCAGAGGACTTTAAGCGCAAATTGATTGCACGCAGGTATGTGCAGGGAATCTGCTGTAGAATTCGCGAGCTGTACTCCTGATGCTACCCGGACAACCGGATGTCACCCCTAATATTTGCTGCCGTACTATTTGCAGCTTTGCTCCATGCAAGCTGGAATGCCCTGATCAAGGTCAGTGGTGATCGCCTTGTGGTAATGGTCGTTACCACTGCCCTTACATCCATACTTATCCTGCCAGCTTTATTCCTGCTACCACTTCCAGCCAAAGAATCGTGAATTTTTCTGCCAATATCCGCCCTGATTCATACCGGCTATATGCTCTTGCTGGTCAAGGCCTATGGTTATGGCGACTTTGCACAGGTCTATCCCATTGCGCGGGGTTCTTCACCATTACTTACCTCCATCCTCGGGTTTCTGCTTTTGAAAGAGGTATTGGCACCGGAAGAAATACTTGGAATGCTATTAATCGTATCGGGTATTTTTGCCTTGGCATACTAGCTGCCGTAAAAATGATTTACCAGCTCAATTATTTTCGTCGTACTTTTCCACCATCAGACCATCGTGATAGGCTAGCCAGCCTTGTCAATCACCTCGCTGAGCTATCGTGGAATATTTCGCCGTAATCGCCTTTGCCATTACTACCGTAATTACCCCTGGTCCCAACAATGCCATGATTATGGCATCTGGGCTGAACTATGGTATCCGCCGCAGCATGCCCCATTATTTAGGGATAAGCCTGGGATTCCCTACCATGGTGGCGGCGGTGGGGCTTGGTATTGCGCAAATTTTTGACAGCTTCCCGGTACTCCATCTGGTACTGAAGCTCGCCGGCGTTGGCTACCTCAGCTATCTGGCATTCAAAATAGCGACGGCCCCAGTTACCGGAAGCAGTGAAACAAAGGGCAAACCATTCACCTTTATTCAAGCGGCGGCGTTTCAGTGGGTGAACCCAAAGGCCTGGGTGCTAGCAATTGGCGCTACGGTGACTTTCGCGGTACTGGGGGACAGTTATACTTCTCAGGTTTTCCAAATTTCGCTAATCTTTTTGATCTTTGGCTCGCCTTGCATCATGCTGTGGCTTTGGTTTGGTGCCAGCTTAAAAAATATTTTGCAGAAGCCGGAATATGTGAAAATATTCAATCTATCTATGGCAATACTATTAATGCTGTCATTGATGCCAGTTATTTTGGAACTAATGGAAGTATTTACTAACCAAACATAACGCTACTAGGAGCGAAACTATGCAATTCATGATTACCGCCTACGACGGAATAGACGAGAATGCCTTTGAACGTCGCATGTCTGTAAGGGAAGCACACCTGAAAGGCGCCAAGGTCTTGAAAGAGGAAGGCAAATTAATTGCCGGTGGTGCGATTCTTGATGAGACAGAGCGGATGATTGGCTCAACCGTCTATTGTGAATTTGATTCCAGAGAAGCACTGGATCAATGGCTGATCAATGATCCCTACGTAACCGGAAATGTGTGGCAAGACATAACTGTAACCCCGATCCGCTTGGCGGTTAAACCCCAGCCATGAGTGGGTTAGAAAAGTCTTGAACGACCGGGGAACGATAAACGAAACTAATTCCCGGAGTTTAGAAACTCCAGACTCAGGCCTTTAGTATTCTCAGCGGCAAAGCCTTTCCAGTTCTTTGCATCGGCAAAGCTTTCTGCTCCCCCCTGGTCACGCGGAAGATATTCCAGGCTGCCTTCATTAGTTTTGAGATAGTGGTCGAAAAAAGCGGTGATAAAATGATCCATGATGTTATTCATTTCAACATTTTCCCAAACTGCATCGGTGTAGTGATTCACTCTAGGGTCATCCACATCCAGTAATTCAACCGGCGGCGGAATGGGCGCGCCCGCACTATGGCCAGCCCCTTCAAAGGTTAGTAAATAGCGATCGCTGTTAATGGCACTTTCAAATATTGCCCGGGTCCCTTCTTCATAACCCGCAGTCTCATCAACACTTCCGGCCAAATAGAAGGTGGGAGTTTCAATACCCGTCAGTACTTCTTCGGTGAAAAATCCGCTGTTCATCCCCCAGGGAGCAACCGCGAAACCTGCTTTGATTCTAGGATCGAGATTACTCTGGTAATCAGGGTTTCTAAAAGTATGTTCAGCCAATAGACCATTCGGCGGAGCCATAAGATTCTCGATCATCGCCTCGCTAAATCCTGCTCCAAGGTTGTTTAACAATCCGTAGCCACCCATGGAAAAACCCACTATGCCGGTGGAATCGGCATCCACCAACTCAAACAGAAAGCTATCCCCATGGTTGGAAAGTGTCGCCAATGAATCCAACACGAAACGCTGGTCCAGTGGTCGGTGATAGAAGGTACTCATAATTGACTGCTGATCATCATATGTGCTCTCGCGATGATCGATGGAGGCAACCACATAACCCTTGCTGGCAAGGCTCTCACCCACATGACTCATCAGGAAGCGATTGCCCGGATAGCCGTGGGAAACAATAATCAAGGGGAAAGCCATTTCAACTGCGAGTGGATTGGCGTCTCTGACCGCACGGCCATTAAGTGTTGCAACAATGTCCGGATTTCGGGTAATAGCCCGATAACTTCCTGCTCGCTGTTGACCCGAATCCAGTTGAGCCGGATACCAGACTTCTATAGTCAATCCCCGGTTGTACAATACCGTCTCGCCGCCACGGGGAGTATTGAGCACATCGATGCGTCCTTCATCAAGCAGATTCAGAGTGCGCACACCAATATCGAATTCTCCGAAACTGGCCAGCTCGGGGGCATCGGGGCCTACCTGATCTATACGGTTTTCTTGAGAGAAGGCGCTCTGCGAAAGGAGCAGACCGCCCAGCATACAAAGGATCGGAGCAAGACTAATTCTATTCATCAATTCAGCACTTTGTTAAATCTACAGGGAGATCTTCCACACTCATGTGAGCAAGATCGACCAAGCCTAAATCAACTAGTGCTGATATGCCAGAGCTCTTTCTTCAGCTGTGTCTGTGTGCCCCTTAAGATCATGTAACATGAGATAGAGACTAGGAACCAGAAACAGGGTAATTACGGTGGCAAATAGCACGCCATATGCCAATGAAATAGCCATCGGGATAATAAAAAAGGTTGCCGGATTAGCGGTAACCATCAATGGCACCAGACCGATAAAAGTGGTTATCGAAGTAAGTATGATCGGTCTGAAACGCATCATGCCGGCCTTGGATACAGCCTCAACCATACCCATACCCTCGTCTCTAAGTCTATTGATCGATATCACCAAAACCAGACTCGCATTAACGACGACACCGCTAAGAGCAATAATCCCAAGTATCGAAAAGAACACTAGGTCTGCACCCATTATGAAATGACCAAATACAGCCCCAATAGCACCAAACGGAATAACACTCATAATAATTAGAGGCTGTACATAAGATTTCAGCGGTATCGCCAATAACGCAAAAATTACCATCATCGCAATTGGGAACGTAGTGTATAGCTCTGAGAGGGATTCCGCTTCTCGCTCACCTTCTCCCCCAACAACCAACTCTACATCCAATTCTCTTTCCCAAGCAGACTTGTACTTGGCTATTATCTCCCGTCGAATTTCCTCCGGTGTAACTATAGTTCTATCCACGTCTCCACGTACGGTGATAACCCGTCGACCATTCTGCCTGTTTATACTGGAATAACTATTGCCCAAGGCATAATCAGCAATGCTGAGAAATGGCACTTCAGCACCAGACGGTGTTCGGATCAACAGTTCTTCAAGATGCCCCAAAGACTGCCTTTCTTCCTCCGGGTATCGAACCATTACCCGAACATCATCAGTGCCTCTCTGTATTCTCTGTGATTCCGCTCCGTAAAAAGCCTGGCGCACTTGTGTGGCAATATCATTGAGCGTTAAGCCTAGGGTTTTACCTCTTTCCAAAATTTGTATTTGAACTTCCTGCTTACCTGCTCTGAATGAGTCAGATACATCAAATACGCCTGGATAAAGCATTAATTCTTCTCGCAACTGAGAGGATGCCTGCTTCAGATTATCTTCATTTCTGCCTTCAAGGCGATAATTAAGAGCATCCCCTGCTGAAAAGGCATCGGATACGAAAGTAAGCTCGATAGCATCAGCTATTGTTCCTACCTTTTCTCTCCACCTGTCCCGAATATCTGCAGAGCTCATTTCACCCCGCTCGAAAAACGGCGTCAGGTACATTACAACTTCAGCTATATCACTACTTCCAGAGTTGCGACCACCTCCGCCACCGGGACCACCGCGAGGCGCTGTTCCTCCAATAATGGTTAATATGCTGTCCACAGCTCTTTCTGTAGTCACCGGAGCAACACCTGTTTCTTTAAGCGTAGCTAACTCCTGCTCGAGCTCAGCAGTTAATTCAATGGCTGCATTCTCGATTATCTCAACCGAGGCTTCAGTAATTTCGCCAGGCACACCAGCGGGCATTCGAACTGTAGCCCAAACTGTATCGCCTTCGATTGAGGGCATAAATTGGAAATTAACTCGACCACTAATTAATAACGCTATTGTAATTACTACAACTCCGGTCGCAGATGCCCAAGCGGCATAGCGGTATTTAAGAACTTTTCTTAATGCTCTTCTATAACCATGCTCGGCAAAGTATTCCATGCCATCTGCAATTTTCCCTTGAAAGCTCTGCCAGCCCAGCACAAGACGACTTCCCTCAAATAAATAGCCTTCAGTTTTTCTATGAGCAATATGACCCGGCAGAATCAGTTGGGACTCGACCAAGCTTGCAATTAAACAGAATACAACAACACCGCCAATTACGTTTGAGAAAGCACCAAACTGACCCGTCTGAAGCAATAAGGGCAAAAATGCCGCTATAGTAGTTAACACTCCGAATACCACTGGCAAAGACACTTCAAGAGTGCCCTCGATAGCAGCCTCTTCCTTCGAATATCCCCTCTTCTCAAATGAATAAATACGCTCACCCACAACAATGGCGTCATCTACAACAATGCCTAACACTAATATGAATCCCATTATCGTCAATGAGCTAATGGTCATATCCATGGAAGGAAAAATAGCCAAGGCACCTGCTATAGCGATAGGAATGCCGGCTGCGACCCAAATGGCCAATTTAAATCTTAGAAACAGAGCCAAGATAAGCAAAACCAATAACAGGCCAGTGTAGGCATTGTTTGCCACTGTGGAAATTCTTGTTTGAGTACTGACAGCAGAATCTGAAACTACACTAATTGACATCCCTTCAGGCAAATCGAAATCAGCTGAAGCCATATATCCGCGGACTTGTTCAGCGGCGGTAACAATATCTTCCTTGCCTACACGCAGCACATCAATGATGGCAGCATTTACTCCGTTAATTCTGGCATCGAGATAGCCTTCCTCAAAACCATCTTTAACAGTTGCTATTTGGCCTAGTCGCAATTGCGTACCATCAGGATAAGACTGGACTACAATATCTGCATACTCACTTCCGTTATAAACTTGCCCCTTGGTTCGCACTAAAATTTCCCCAGAGCTGGTTCTAATAGTACCGCCTGGAAGATCCAGAGAAGCTCTATCGATAGCGCGGGAGATTTGATCGAGAGTGAGACCGTACTGACGCAATGTGAATTCAGATACTTCGATAGAGATTTCGAATGGCCTGATGTATTCCACATTAACCGTAGAAACTTCTGGCAAATCTATAATGTCATTACGAATTCTCTCTGCAATGATTTTCAAGGCTCTATCATCAGTGTCAGATGCTAACGCCAGAGTCATCACATTGCCGCTACTGCTAAACGCTCTTACGATAGGCCTTTCGGTTTCCAGCGGGAAGGTAGAAATCGCATCAACTTTACCTTTCACATCATTGAGCACGCGGTTCAGATCAGCACCGCTTGCCAACGTCAATGTTGCATCACAACCACCTTCACGGGCAGTACTAGTTAATTCGTCGATATTTTCTGTACCTTCAAGAGCTTCCTCTATACGAAGACATACAGCCGTTTCGGACTCTGCCGGAGTAGCTCCTAAGTAGGCGACGCTAACTTGAAGTAGCCCAAAATCCATATCAGGAAACTCTTCCTGGTTTACATTGTTATATGCAATGAACCCGCCTGCCAGAAATATCCACATCATTAAATTTGTTGCTACTGGATTCTTAACGAACCATGCGATAGGAGTTCTCAAAACTGACCTCTTGGATTTTGGATGGTAGTTATTGGGTTGGATTTTGCGACTAGATATATTCAAGAATAGGTTGCACAGACATACCATCTACTACAGCCTGTATCGGTGAAGTACAAATTCGCTCACCAGGTAATATTCCACTGCTAATTAGAACTCTGCGCTCTTCCAAGCGAAATATCTCAACATCCCTATAGAACATTTTGTTTTCAGCATCGACAACTAGAACCTGGTTATTATTGCGAACGACAGATCGAGGCAGAGCAATTACATCATCGACTGCCCGCCCTGTGATCTCAGCTTTGACATACAGCCCAACAGGCAGCGGCATAGTCTCATACCCATCATTGCCTTCAGCAGACTCACCGCGGGGCTGAACGACTCTTACGATTGCCTGAACTGTATTGCTATTAGGATCAATGGTGGCTTCAGTTCTAACCAGCTTTCCTTTCCACTTGTGTTCTGCACCTCCGAAGAACCCACTGATGTCCACATCAGGAGCTGCGCCGCCAACCAACTCTCCTCGTCCACCAAGGGGAATGTCCAAAAATCCTACTTGTCTGATAGCCAGCGGCACTCGTACCTCTACAATATCAGCACCTAACAGCACGCCAACACTTTGGGCGCGGCTAACATATTGCCCTAACTCAACATCCCGACTTTCAACAATAGCGTTAAAGGGCGCTCTGATTTCGGTGCGAGCAAGATCTAGCTCAGCCTGCGTGAAGGTTGACTGCATATCGGCTAGTCTAGCCGAGCTGACGGCCGCCATCCGGATAGCGTCCTGAAGCTGAGAGTCGCTGACTAATCTTTGTTCAGCGAGACCTCGTAGACGTTCTAATTCATTGGCCGCATGGCTAGATTCAGCCTGCGCCTGCTGCAGAGCAGCTTCTGCTTTGGCCAGATTCGTCACAAAATCACTGGCTTCCAGTCGCAGCAGGACGTCACCCTGATTGACGCGGCCTCCTGCTTCCATGGCCGAGGAAATCCACTCGATAGGACCTGCAACTGCAGACGAGACATTCGCTGTCTGGGCTGCTTGCACTTTACCCTGTGTTTCTACGCTTAGCTGCACGGTTTGTTCTTGCACTTCAATAACTCTAACAGCTACAGGGATAATCTCTGGAGAAGATTCTTCCAACCTCGGTGGATTGCGTATAAGTATTGTCGCTACAAAAAAGCAGCCCAGTAGAATCGCGACCGGTAATAAAACTCGCTTC
>Ga0315322_10000099_pt1 | contig 53344 bp, 52 predicted proteins | sample M110021515metaG_FD_203461 | JGI IMG/M metagenome (GOLD analysis project Ga0315322, IMG submission 203461) | Ammonia-oxidizing marine archaeal communities from Monterey Bay, California, United States - M1 100m 21515 | ecosystem: Environmental > Aquatic > Marine > Intertidal zone | place: USA... | reverse complement strand
TCGCTGAAAAGCACTCTCATATAGTCAGTCACGGAACCGTTAACAAGCTGTTCAGCAGCTGTTCGGATGGTTTCAAGTCTCTCTTCGTGATGGTCAATAATCTCAAGTGAGCGCTCTCCAAGGTTTGTAAATGGGTGACCATGTGCAGGAAGAGCTATAGACACATTTTCGAAATGCGTCATTCTATTTAGGGAGTCAAAGAATTTTGCGAGAGGATCTAGTTCAGGTGAAATACCACCAATATGTGGTGTGATCGTTGGTAGCACATGATCTCCAGAAAACATCACTCCGTATTCGGGATCCCATAAACATAAGTGGTCATTTGTATGGCCAGGCGTATGAATGGATAGCCACTCACGGCCACCAAGACGTATAGATTCATTATCGGTAACTTCTATCGTTGGTTCCGGTGTGCGAAACCAAGAAGAATTAAATCGCCCCATTTTCTTAAAACGGTCTATTTCTTCTGGCGGAGGCATGGTTCGTTTCGTTCCCCAAGGAAGCCTTTCTGAAAATATTCGCTCAATAACTTGCTGTTGCGCATCGTCAGAATTTGGATCTAGAGCAGCAGAATCCTCGTTTTCTAAAATTTCAGTGCGGTTGAAAGCCTTCCTAAAGTTTTCGTGTGTCAGAATACTGGCATCAGTAGTTTCTCGTATACGTTCAGCTGAACCGAAATGATCGAAGTGAGAGTGGGTAACGATAACAGTATGAATATCAGCAATTTTATACCCCGCTGTTTTTAGTCGAGCTGTCAGAGCTGCCCAGGAATCATCTCCAGGTAAGCCAGGGTCAATAACAGCGATGCCTTCTTTATCTTCGAGAACATAACAATTTACGTGTCCAAGACCAGGAAGATTAACCGGAAGCTGTGTTCGGAGGACATTCGGAGCAACTTCGGAAACAATTTCGCTTGCTGGTTCCTGCTCTTCTCTTTTGGGACGTCTCACCTCACCATCATTCGCTGATTCTTTTTTTGTATCTTCAGAATGTGAGTGCGTCATATCTATTCTTCGGTGCTATCGAACATTCTTGATCTATAGAACCGGAGCTCTTCAACGCTAGCTTTTATATCTTCCATAGCCCTATGCCCACCATTTTTCTTCGGGGCATCAGCCAGTATTTCAGGAAACCATCGTTTCGCAAGTTCTTTCACACTAGAAACATCAACGGATCTATAGTGAAGAAAATCCTCAATTTCCGGAAGCGATTTTGCGAGAAATCTTCTATCCGTTCCAATTGAATTTCCGCATAAAGGAATAGATTTCTCTACTTGAATATGCTCTTTTAAAAATGCGAGTGTCAGAGCCCCCGCTTCTTTGATATCTATTTTAGAAGCCTTAATTTCTGGCAAAAGACCACTTCTCGTATGCATCTCTAAAACAAATGGATCCATCTTTTCTAGCTCTGCTTCCGATGCATGCACCACAAGATTTGGTCCCTCAGCAACAATTTGGAGCTCATCGTCCGTAATTAACGTAGCGATCTCAACTATCACATTTACCTCCGGATCAAGTCCGGTCATCTCAAGATCTATCCAAGCAAGCATCTCGCTGATTCTATGGCATTCCGGAGCAGTTCGTACGCAAGCAAAGAATCTTGTTTTGTTATGCAGCGAACTTAAATAGTCGCTACGCTTCCTGCGTGATGAAACTACCGATAAAAAGACTTGATTTAGATCTACCTTTACCCAAATATGCTCAAGCTGGGGACGCAGGTTGTGATCTCATAGCTGCAGAAGAAACCATTCTTGCCCCAGGAGGAGGTAGAGCCCTAGTACCAACAGGTATCGCTATTGCACTCCCAGAAGGATATGCAGGATTTATCCAGCCGAGAAGTGGTTTAGCATCTAAAAATGGGGTGACGTGTCTCAACTCTCCAGGGTTAATAGATAGTGGATATAGAGGAGAACTAAAGGTTCTCTTGATTAATACCGATCCCGTAAATACCTTTGAAGTAAAAAGAGGGGAACGTATTGCTCAACTTGTCATACAAAAAGTTGAACAAGCGGAGTTTGTTGAAATGGATGATCTATCCCAGACGGAACGCGGGGATGGTGGATTCGGATCAACAGGTGTTAATTAGTTTTTTCATCGTCAGGGGTAATCTCAAAAACAACCCAAGCTTTTTCTTTATTAATAACAAGGTCATTAACTAAAGGAAGAATAAAAGTTTGGAAAGCTTCAAACGTGTCTTCCTCTATTTCTAGCGGAACTGTAGTTTGAGAAGCGACAGTTACTTGCATTTTTCTCTGTGAGAATTGGTAATTCAGATGAAGAGGATTTTCCCATTGACGAGTTGATAGAAATAGATTCGTAATTTCCTTCATGACTGATCGAAGATCTTCTATTTCTTTCAATGAAAAACCGCTTCGTATGCCAAGGTGAGCGATGGTAGTTTGCGCTACTTTCTCGTAGGTAGGAGAAGGCGGGAGTATTAACTGAACTTGGTCACTATTTTCCATATCTATGAGTCTCTCATGAGTAACACCTTAATATCTTGAGGCTTACAATCTCGTAAATAGATTCTATTGTCTTTTACGCAATCCAGAATCTCTTAATCTTCGAACCAGTTCTCTTGGGTCAGTGTGGATTGCTCCTAATTCAACTGCTTGTACCCACATTCGCTCGGGAATGTCATAATGGTCTCCTTGGAATGCGGTTCGGGGAATTCCCATTTTGCTGACAAAATCATGAAGTTCTTCATAACTTAGATCACTTACAAGGTGAGACCATCGTTCGCCACGAAAAGGCCAAATAGGTTTATCAATCAGAATTGTCATAATTAAGAAATTACATGTGGGTAACTGAGAAGAAGTTTAGAACTCGGTAGAAATATGAAACAATCGGAGGAACTATTTCTATTCCACAAGAAAATGCTCTCAAAATGAATAAAAGCAGTATCGCGATAAAGGTAAACTTATGCCGAACCACTAACCTAAATTGTTGACCAAACTACTATTGGAGTCGGTAGACTCAGCGTCTAGTGATTTCCAATACAATGCCTCCGTAGCCAAGTCTGGTAAGGCAGCGGACTTTTAATCCGAAGATCGTGGGTTCGAATCCCACCGGAGGTACAGAATCAAATCAGATTTGATCGGGAAATGTTTCTTCGTCCTCAGTAAGTAGGTGAACTCGATCACCAAGATGTATTTTTTCACCTTCTATGTCAAACCATCGTCCTCCCAGGTTGGAGATACGTCTATATGGTTCCCCACATAAACTCTCAAGAGCGTAGATACATCCCCCATGCGTTACTACAACAATTTGATCGTTATTCTCTGAAATGGAAATAATCGCAGCTAAACCTTCCAAAAGACGGATCAGTAAATTCTGATCAGACTCCCAATCATCGGGCCATATATTGTTATCTAGAAATCCAGGGAATTGTTTATCAATTTCATCCCTAGTTAATCCACTGAATCCCCCTGCATCTCTTTCTTGAATTCTTGGCTCAGTAATAATTTTGTTCTTATCCCAACCTATTGAATCCGCAAAAATTTCTGCCGTCAGTTGAGCTCTTTGGAGATTAGAGCATGCAAGGATACTAAAATCTGGGAGTTCTAAAGCAGCAAGAGAGGCCTGTTCTCTTCCTAATTTGGTAAGAGGAGGGTCAGCTTTTCCCTGCCACTTTCCCACTGCATTCCATTCAGATTGTCCGTGTCGTACTAGAAGTAATTTTGTCATCGGTTAAGCCGGTAGTCTTTATATGTGGCAACTCTACGACTTTTTGCATCTATTAGAGAAATAGCTGGGACCAGCCAAAAATCTTTTGACGGTAAAACAGTTGATGGAGTTATTTCTGAAGCAATCCAATATTTTGGCGATGATTTCGCAGCATTAGTTCCAACATGTCGCATATGGGTTAATGGTAACCCAGCTGACATGGAAGATGAAGTAACCGAAGTAGATGAAATTGCTTTATTGCCTCCAGTGTCTGGAGGGTCTAGAAAGAACTATTTACTTCAGGAGCAAAACAAAAATCTCACTCAAACAGATTTACATATAGCAATTATTTCAATGCATACTTCCCCTCTGATTCAACCTGGACAAGGAGACTCGGGAGGAATGAACGTGTATATACGTGAAATTGCAACAGCGTTGGCACATAGGGGCATTCAATGCACCATTTATGTTAGGAAATGGGATTCATCACTTCCAGAAGTAGTACATCTTGAACCTGGAGTCGAGATCGTTCATATAGAAGCTGGTGAATATGGACTAGCAAAAGAAAAACTACCTGAGGTTGTGGACCAATTCACAATAGGAGTTGAGGCTGACCTTGAAAGAAGAAAGTCAATAGACATAATCCATGCTAATTATTGGCTTTCTGGAATCGTCGGGCATCGTCTTAAACATAAACTAAATATTCCATTGGTAACGACGTTTCACACCCTCGGTGAGGCGAAAAAAGAAACCGGTCTTCCAGAGCCAGAAGAAAGGATTATTTCTGAACAAGAAATTATTGGCTGTTCGGAAATAATTGTTGCTAATAGTGAGATGGAAAAAGAGCAACTCCGGGCACTCTATGAAGCGCCTGTTGAACGTATTCATATTGTCCCATTAGGAGTAGAACATGCTTTCTTTTCCCCTGGAAACCAAGATGCAGCTCGAACGGCGTTAGGACTTCCTACCGGCCCAATTCTTATGTACGTTGGGCGCCTCCAGTCTCTAAAGGGAGTTGACGTAGCAATTAGAACACTTAAAGAATTAGACGACAGGGAAGTGACATTGCTTATTGTTGGAGGTGCGAGTGGTGCTGATGGAGATGCACATGAGCAAAATCTTAGAGAATTGATGGAAAAACTCTCAGTTCGTAATCAGGTTATTTTTATTCCACCACAACCTCATCATTTATTGAGCACTTATTATCGTGCCTCCGACCTAGTCCTTGTCCCAAGCCGATCTGAATCATTTGGTCTTGTGGCTTTGGAATCAGCAGCTTGTGGGACTCCAGTGATCGCTGCTGCTGTAGGTGGCCTAAAAGATTTAATAGACCATGGATACAATGGAGTCCTTGTTGATGGTTGGAATCCTACTGACTATAAAAATGCTGTTGAAGAACTTCTTTCAAATGCTTTACTTTCAACTGAAATTGCTATGAATGCAGCAGAAAAAGCGAAAGGTTTCTCTTGGGGACAAACTGCTGATGACCTTATTGGTATTTATACATCGATACTTTCATCAGCGCTTGTTGATTGTAGGTAAGACCCAATGATTGATGAATTTAGTTCACCTGATGAACTTCATATTTTGAAAGAAACAATTGATAATTGGCTTCAAGGTCGCGTAAATGAAAATTTTGTTATTCAATCAGCAGATTATGACGAAGAAGAGAACCGGTGGTATGTGAGAGTTCAGGGAGAAGAAAAACAGAATTCCATGATTCTCATGACATTAGGCCAAAGAACCCTTCAGTTTGAAACATACGTTATGCCATCGCCGGAAGAGAATGAAGCAAAATTTTATGAACATTTACTTAGGAGAAACCAGAAACTTCACGGAGTTTCATTTTCAATTGGATCAGAAAATGCTTTATACCTGTCAGGCGGAATAAAGAATCATTGGATTTCAGAAAAAAATCTTGACTGGATGATTGGAAGTATTTATGCGGCTATTGAACTTTGTTTTAAACCTGCGCTTCACATAGGGTTCGCATCAAGGTTTCGCGAATAAGTACCTTTTCAATAATGATTTTAAAAGGTACTCACAGGCATCTTGGACCTACTAGCTTTAAATCATGGTAAATAAGCTTTCAATAGTAGGTGGCGGAAAGATGGGCGAAGCGTTACTTGCAGGGCTTATCGAATCAAAATGGGCAGAGCCTGAAGAGATGTCAGTTGTTGAGCCTGATGAAAGTCGCTTAGAAGAACTCCAAGCAAAATATAAAGAAACTATAATTTCTGCAGAGATTTTAGAAAGTACTCATTTTCTACTTGCAGTAAAACCCCAAACGATTCCTGCAATATGTCGTGAACTCAATAAAATAAGACCTAATTTAGTCATTTCCATTGCTGCTGGTGTTACGACGGAATCCATTGAGAGCTATTTGCCAGAGGAAACGTCCGTTGTTCGAGTGATGCCCAATACACCAGTAATGGTTGGCGAAGGAATGGCAGCAATTGCATCAGGATCCCATGCCTCAAAAGAAGACCTTGACTGGACGAGTTCAATTCTTTCCGCTGTTGGAGAAGTAGTAATAGTTGAAGAGAATATGCTGGATGCAGTTACCGGGCTTAGCGGTTCCGGACCAGCGTACCTATTTCTTCTAGCTGAGGCGATGATTGCCGCTGGGGTAGAAAATGGACTTGACCCAAGTGTTGCTGATCTATTAACCCGACAAACTTTGTTAGGTGCTTCTAGCCTCCTTTCAAAATCTGGAGTTACACCGTCTGAACTTCGAGCATCAGTTACCTCTCCTAATGGGACAACCGCAGCTGCGATTAGCTATCTAGAAAATGAAAATTTTTTGACAATGATGGGCATCGCCATTGCTGAGGCGACACAGAGATCTAAAGAACTAGGAAGCTAAATAGTAAGCAAACGTACAATTCTCAATACGATTTGCACTTTCTTTAAATACGCCTAAGGTGACGCTGCAGGAGACAATTAGGAAATTATGACGAATGAAAAAACCCCACCGTTGAAGTTCATGACTGTAGGTGAAGTGGCAGATCTCATGAGAGTCTCTTCCATGACTGTCTACCGTCTAATTAAGGCAGGGGACCTGCGGGCAGTTCAGGTTGGAAAGTCATATCGAATCAGAGAAGAAGATATCAATTCCTTCATAGCAAGTCGCTACAACCAGACTGGTTGATTAACGGCCTCAAAGAATTATTGGCAGCGGTACAATTGAATCGTGACTGTATCCCACCACTCAACGATTAGTTTCCTCAGCGACTATGGCCATGAAGATGAATTCGTTGGCGTAGTTAAATCTGTTATTCGCTCAATAAATGAAAGTGTGGAAATTGTTGACATTACTCACGGAATCAAGCCACATGATGTTCGAGCAGGTGGCTTAGCTTTAGCTCGTGCTTCTCAATACATACTTCCAGGAATAGTTCTCGCAATAGTTGACCCAGGGGTTGGAACGGAAAGAAGAGCTATAGCTATAGAGATAAATCACGGCGAAACCATTTTTATCGGTCCAGATAATGGTCTTCTAGCTCCAGCTATTGCCATGGTTGGAGAGCCAACTCGGGCTGTTGAATTGAATAACCCGAAATTTCATTTACCTTCGTTATCTTCAACATTTGCCGGAAGAGATATATTCGCTCCGGTGGCAGCTCACTTATGCAATGGAATAGAACTTTCTGATCTCGGGACTACAATTTCTCTCCCCTCACTTCATCCTGGCCTGCTGCCCGTTTCTGCAAGAGAAGGAGATCTTGTCCTTGCTGAAATCTTATGGAAAGATCATTTCGGGAATCTTCAATTAAATATCTCTGAAGATGACATTTCTGATTTTGGTGAACACATGCTCATGCACGTAGGAGACCAAGTTCGAGGAATTCGACGAACGAAAACATTTGAAGGGGTTTTGGAATCAGAAATTGGTTTAATCGTAGATTCAACTGGGTTACTTGCCCTCACAATGTTCGGTCGCTCTACAGCAGAAGAACTTCGACTAGATGAAGGACAGCAGGTAAAAATTGAAAATGGTGCAATCAAAGAAAGTACGTCAACAATAGTTACCTTGAAAAAAAAGTCATGAGAAAAGCAACTTCATTCGCTGTCTTTGTTCTTCTTGGTGTGATCCTCGTAGCGAGTCTCTTACAGCTCTTTTTTTTAGCAAGATAAATTTCGTTTGTTCAGCTACCTTGATAGAAAAACTACGATAAGTTTGGGTAAACAATAAAAAATCTCTACATATTAAAATCAGTTTGGTTTGGTTTGGCACGAATGTTTCGTTTCAGCGATGCTAGAGATAACCCATTTGGGTTAAGAACTAATCAAGGATTGTCACAGCTTGTCTCTTGTAGTAATTGGAGTAAATAATCGAACGATGCCGCTTGAACTTTTTGAGCGTTTCGTTATATCAGAAGATGCCATTCCGAAAGCTTTGGCTAATGTCCATGCGCGCCGAAATATCAGTGAAGCCCTAGTTCTATCAACCTGCAACCGAACTGAAGTTTACGTATACGCGGAAAAATTCCATGGGGCATATCAAGATGTTCGAGATTTCCTTGCAGAAACTGCGCGTCTTGCCCCTGAAGAATTTAATGACTACCTCTACGTTCACTATGAGGATGAAGCCATACAGCATCTTTTCTCTGTAACTTGCGGTCTTGATTCTGCGATCGTTGGAGAAAACGAAGTAGTTCATCAGATAAAAATAGCTTGGGAACTTGCACGCGAAGAAGACTCATGCGGTCCTGTAGTTAATTCTGCATTCCGTCGCGCACTTGAGGTCGGTAAAAAAGTTCGTACTGAAACCACAATTAGTAAGAACACTTTAACGATCAGCCAAGCATGCATTGAAATGGTCAAACAACATCTCGATAATTTTGAAAACCAAGAAATTCTTGTAGTAGGGGCAGGAGAAATAGGGGAAGGGATCGCCAAAACACTTAGCGAATTACAAGCAGAACATGTCTATTTCGCTAATAGAAATTTTGATCGAGCTGAAGAGCTAGCAGATTTAGTTAATGGCCAGTCCATACCATTTGAAGAAATAGAAAAAACTCTTGAAAAAGTTGACGTTTTGATTAGTTCTACTGCAGCTAGCTCAGTTGTTTTAAACCAATCGCAACTAATGGAAATAATGAACATCCGAAATGGTCGAAAACTACTTATCGTTGATATCGCAGTTCCACGCGATGTTGACTCATCTGTAGCACTAATAGATGGTGTGACACTTCTAGACATAGATGCTCTTTGGTCATTTCACGCCCAAACATCTCTAACCGGGGAAGAGGCCGAAATAGGGAAAGCTAAAAAAATTATCGTTGAAGAAATAAGTAGGTTCCTAGAACAACAGTCAGCTAGAAAAGTCGCTCCTTTGATATCAGAATTCCGTGAAGGTGCAGAAGAGATACGACAAATAGAACTCAAGAGGTTTGAGACAAGACTCGCTGGTTTCACTGATGAACAGAGAGAGGTCATTGAAGCGCTAACTCAAGGAATTCTTGGGAAAATACTGCATGACCCGACCATTTCACTAAATGAGGCTGCTGGGTCACCACGTGGAGAACGTTTAGCTGACGCTCTCCGCGAACTCTTTAATCTCTAGTAACGTAGAGGAAATGAAGTTACGGGCCGCAACAAGAGGAAGCCCACTCGCCCTCTGGCAAACAAATTATGTTGCTGCGCTTCTTCAACCGCTAGGAATAGAAGTTGAACCGCTAATAATTAAGACGTTTGGCGACCAAGACCAAAGTAGCCCTTTGCATACAATAGGAGGACAAGGGGTTTTCGTTAAAGAAGTTCAACATGCTGTTCTTGATAAACGAGCAAACTTTGCCGTACATTCTTTGAAAGATTTACCATCACTACCAGTTGAAGGATTGTCTCTTGTTTCTGTTCCCAAACGAGGTGATCCAAGCGATGCTTTAGTTGGTTGCAGATTAGAAGATTTACCTACTAACGCAAACATAGCGACTGGATCAGTTCGGCGGAAAGCACAATTATCTGCATTGCGCCCAGATCTTAATTTCCATGAATTGCGTGGAAATATTGAGACTCGATTAGCTAAAGCAAAATTTTTTGACGCAATCATAATGGCTTCAGTAGCACTTAAAAGACTCAATTTGAATCCTGGCATTATTGACATTCTGGAGCCAAACGTAATGATTCCTCAAGTTGGACAAGGAGCTATTGGACTTGAATGCCTAACCGGAGACAAAGAATTACAAGGAGCTTTGGAACAAATTGAAGATCGTGAGTCACGCTTGCGCGTCAATGCTGAACGACAATTCCTTATTAAGATAGGGGCAGATTGCTCGCAGCCAGTGGCCTCACATGCAACGATTGAAGCAGGACAGCTCCGACTTAGGTCATTTTTGGGCAATGAAGAAACAAATCAAGTCATTTTTGATGATCGCACAGGGCCAGATGCTGAACTCTTAGGTGAAGCGGCCGCAAATACATTCTTAGACAAAATTAGTTGACCGGAATTTGGGCTAACTTCATTCCAATTGTCTAAACCAAATCAACACTTTATGGTTATTTAAAGAAACTCCAGAAAAAAGTTAATGCAACCAGTAAATCTACCAAAACTAAACCCAAGCAAGGTAATTGTTACGCGCACACTTTCACAGGCCAGACCACTACTACAGAGACTTATCGCATTAGGTTTTGAAACATTTCATTTGCCAACTATAGAAATACAACCACCAGATGATGAGGGTAAAGAATTACGGGAGTCGATTCAAAATTTGGCGAAATATGACTGGATAATTCTGACTTCTTCAAATGGGGCTGAAATGTTCCTAAGAGAAATAAACGACAGAACAGTGTTAGATCAAAAACAGATAGCAGTTATAGGTTCAGGAACAGAAAAAACTTTGAAAGAGTATGGATTTGAGGCAGATCTAATTCCAAATGATTTCTTAGCTGAAGGCCTAGTACAGGCATTTCCTGCTTTTCAAGATAATGGGAGAGTGCTTCTGCCAAGTGCTACTCAAGCAAGAGATTTTCTACCTAATGCCCTACGGAAATTTGGCTGGACCGTTGATGTAGTACATGCGTATCAAACGTGCATCCCTAAACATTTTGATCCATTTAATAATCAGAAAATCGGAGCTGATTTTATTATCTTTACTTCTCCGTCAACCATTGAGAATTTTATTTCTATGTATGGAGTAGAGAATATGCCCCCAAAAATTATTTCTATTGGCCCAGTAACAAGTAATGCCATTAGAAATTTTGATTTGGACGTTGATTTAGAGGCCAACCCCAGCAGTACAGAAGGAATCATTGATTGTTTACTAAAACAATAAAAAAAATTTCTTCTGAATTCCGTATCCTTTCTCTTGCTTTCGTGACCTGACGATGTCACTCATATACTAGAAACGTGACATTTCCACAGCACAGACTTAGAAGACTTAGAAGTTCCTCTCCGCTTCGACGACTAGTAGCGGAAACCTCCTTAAGTAAAGACGACCTTGTCGCCCCATTATTCATACGCGAAGGAATCACAGAACCGCAAGAAATACATTCGCTACCCGGTGTGTTCCAACACTCAAGAGAATCTCTCGTAAAGGAAATTGAAGAACTCTGCGAATTGGGTATTCCTGGCATTGTCCTATTTGGTATCCCTGAGAAAAAAGATTCCACAGGTTCTGAGTCTTGGAACCCTAAAGGCATTGTCCAAGAGGCGGTACGCGACTGTAAGAGAACTGCAGGAGCGGACTTGGTTGTCATCGCCGATCTATGTGTTGATGAATACACAGATCACGGACATTGCGGAATAGTAAATGATGATGGGACCATCGATAATGATGGAACCCTAAAACTGTATAGAAAAATAGCTCAATCCCAAGCCGAAGCCGGCGCGGATATTATTGCTCCGAGTGGAATGATGGATGGGCAGGTTGCCGCCATTAGGACAGCATTGGATCAAATGAATTTCCAACAAACCCCAATACTTGCGTATTCAGCGAAATATGCTTCTGGACTATACGGTCCTTTCCGAGATGCCGTAAATGTTTCTTTAGAAAATAGTGATCGAAAGTCATATCAACAGGATTGGCGTAACGCGAGAGAAGCTTTGACAGAAATACGCGCTGACCTTTCTGAAGGGGCCGACATGATCATGGTTAAACCAGCGGTCACTTATTTAGATATTATTAGTAAAGCTCGTGAAATCACTGATGTTCCAATAGCTGCGTATCATGTTTCAGGGGAGTACGCGATGATTAAAGCAGCTAGTCAACAAGGTTGGATTGATGGTGAACAAGTTGCATTAGAGCAACTGACAGCGATAAAACGAGCGGGCGCGAATTTTATTTTGACATACCATGCGAAAGAAGTTGCGAAAATTCTGTGAGCGAAGAATATTTTAAACGGGCGAAACTGGTTATGCCGGGTGGTGTCAACTCTCCGGTTCGTTCTTTCCGTTCTGTTGGAGGAACACCATACTTCGTAGACCGAGCAGAGGGGCCATACGTCTGGAGTAGTGACGGGAAAAGATACATTGATTACGTTATGAGCTATGGCCCTGGAATAGTCGGCCACTCACACCCTCAAATTATTGATGCGGTCCAGCAATCTTCAGGCAATGGGGCAACTTATGGAGCACCTACTTTTGCTGAAATTGAGATTGCAGAGGAAATTTGTTCACGAGTTGACGGTGTGGAAATGATACGTCTCGTCTCAAGTGGAACAGAAGCGACAATGACCGCTGTGAGGCTTGCAAGAGGAGTAACTGGACGAGACAAAATTATAAAATTCTCCGGTCATTACCATGGTCACGCTGATAGCCTCCTAGCTGCTGGAGGAAGTGGTGTAGCGAACCAAGGTATTTCAGGGTCCGCGGGAGTTCCTGCAAGTGCTGTTGCCGATACAATCGTCACCCCCTGGAATGAAATGCCCGCATTTGATGATTCAATTGCAGCATTGATACTTGAACCTCTTCCCGCAAACATGGGGGTGGTACCTCCGAAAGAAAATTTCCTGCAGGAGTTACGGACAGCTTGTGATAGGCATGGTGTACTTCTAATATTTGATGAAGTTATTACTGGATTTAGGCTCGCTATGGGAGGGGCATCGCAATGGTTTGATGTCCAACCCGATCTCTGGTGTTTCGGAAAGGTAATAGGAGGTGGACTTCCTATGGGAGCTTACGGTGGGTCGCGTGAAATTATGAGCCATGTAGCTCCTCTAGGAGACGTCTATCAGGCTGGAACCTTGTCAGGTAATCCAATAGCCACCGCAGCTGGGCTAGCCCAACTGCGGCTCCTTAACGTTAATTCTTATGAGCAACTTGAAAGAACTGCGAAACAACTTAGTGAGGGCCTTTTAAAAATCTTTCAAGACAAAGGTATAGCTGCAGTAGCTCCAAGAGTCGGGCCGCTTCTTAGCATTTTCTTCACTGACCAAAATCCTTCAAATTTCGATGAGGCTCAAAATGCTGCCGAAAATGGGATTTACTCACAATTCTTTCACAACATGTTGACACGTGGAGTGGCTTTAGCTCCAGGTCCTTACGAGGCTTTATTCCCCAGCCTTGCTCATACTGATGAAATTATTGACCAAACTCTTGAAATCGCAGGACAGGCAGCCGAAGAAATAATCTAAGAGTTAATTTAATTTCCTTCTAACAGTGCGAGACCCCTCTTAATGCTCCAAGCCAATAGACACCAATTAGCGACCCTATAACCCCCCCAGAAGTTGAAAGCGTTAGGTCGCCTATCGTATCTCCATAGGTTAACCCGAGACCTCCACCTGCACCGGTAGTATCTACAGCCCATTCCATAATTTCCCAAATTACGATAGCTAACGCCCCAAACCCTGCACCTAGCAAAATTGCATCCGGATTTTGACTGCTTCGCCGATATCGGAAAGCTTGAAACGCACAAACGAGAAAAACCCAATTAATACAGTGCAAAATATCGTCAGTGACAGCGAAATTTTCGTATAGGCCAGCAACATTTCCGAAAGTATCAACCACAAAGGGAAGTACTAAGAAGGCATCAGCGACGTGAGGGTAAGGAGTTCTACCTATTTTACGAAATCTTTCAAATGCAGGAATCACAAGTGCTGAACCAACAAACAGCGGCACACGCATTCCCATTGCTTTCCCCTCCAAATAGCTAATAGGAGCGAAGAGCGCTATAGCGAAAAGAATAACTATTAATGCTTTGATTAGGTGGTTGATTCTTCGTGCTATGTCCGTGCTATCAAAATAAGTAACATTATTTGTGGGTGGCTGCATCAATGCCGCTAAATTTCCCGACTCTTTTGATACCTAGCGAGAAGAGATTTAGTAGACGAGTCATGGTCAGAGTGGCCTTTAGTTTCGGTCAGGTCCTTTGCAATAATTTCCGCTAATGATTTCCCGAGTTGAACCCCCCATTGGTCAAAACTGTTAATTTGCCAGAGAACACCCATCGTAAAAACCTTATGTTCATATAACGCTACGAGTTGACCAAGCGTAAAGGGGTCTAAACGGCTACCTAAAATTGTTGTACTGGGACGATTCCCATCAGAAAGAAATGGTTCCGATCCAGAGTCAGACCCGACAGCAAGCGCTTTACTTTGCGCAAAACAATTTGCGATAAGGATTTCATGTTGTCTGAGAACTATTTCTTGAGATAAATTCCCTACGGGAAGTGAAGGTTTACTGAACGTGATGAAATCAGTAGGGATAATTGTTGTCCCCTGATGGAGAAGTTGAAAGAAAGAGTGCTGAGCATCAGTTCCGGGCCCACCGAGTATGACCGGACTAGTTTGTGTTACGACTCTGTTCCCATCCTGACGAATTTGTTTCCCGTTGCTTTCCATTTCCAATTGTTGGAGATATGAGGGGAAATAGGTTAAATCTGTTGAATAAGGAATGACGGCATGATTTCCATATCCTAAAAAATTTCTATTCCAGATTCCGATCATTCCCATGAGAGCAGGCACATTGTTGGATAAATCTGCTGAGCGAAAGTGTTCATCAATGCTATGGCAACCCTCTAGAAGTTTTTGAAAATTCTCAGCCCCGATTGCAATCATCACTGCAAGACTGGCAGATGAACAGACAGAAAACCTTCCTCCAACCCAATCCCAAATCGGGAAAATATTCTCCTTCAGAACCCCAAAATTCTCAGCTGCTTCGGGATTAGCGGTAACCGCAACAAAGTGCTTTTTGAGAAGATTATCCTCAGACCCCAGTGCATTTCGAGCCCATTGCACAGCGGTTTCAGCATTCGTGATGGTTTCTGAAGTAGTAAACGACTTGGAGTTAATTATAAATAGCGTTGATTCTGGATCTAAGAGATTTAATTGAGAATCAATTGCAGCAGGATCAATGTTTGAAACAAACCGGCAGGTAATACTTTCCTCAGCGTAAGGCCGTAACGCCGCACTCATCATAAATGGACCTAGGTGAGATCCGCCAATGCCAATATTTACGATGGACGTGATGGGCTTACCTGTCGCTCCAACCCACTTTCCGCTTCGGATAGCAGAAGAGAACTCGCTAGCTTTACTTAGCGCATCTCGAATAGCTGAAGTTATATCTTCGCTAGGGCCTGTTGACAATCGAAGAGCAGTGTGTAAAGCAGGCCGATTTTCAGAAGTATTAACAATCTCGCCAGAGAACAAAGCATCAATTTTTTCAGAAAGACCTAATTCATAAGCTAAAGCACCCAAAAGATCAATTGTCTCACCTGTAACCATTTGTTTTGAGAAATCAACAAATAAATCCTCAATCTCAAAAGATAAATTTTCAGTACGCGAAGAATCCTCAAATAGCAAGTCTTTGAGAGTCATCTCTTTAAGTAGGGAGCTATGGCTCTCAAGATCTTTCCATTGTTGAGAAAGTGTAGAATCAATCACAATTACTATGATTGCACGTTATTTCAGTTAGATGCTTCTTCTAACGTTTCTTCGTATGCTTCCATTGCTTCAGGGTTCATTTCAATGAACTCCATAAAGCTTGCAGCAATAGATTGCGGAGAAACACCAAGTTCCCATTCCGGAAGTTCTCCAGATTCAGCCCACATAATATAAGCCTCTAACTCTGCTGAATCCTGTAGTCCATGCGTTACTCGTTCATAGAGGACAACTTCAAGAATTTCTATAGGCTCCAAAGCTGCAAAATTAGGCATCACTCCCTGATTTTGAGAAATTCGCTGACCATCTTCTCTATTGGGATCGCCATAAGGAGTTCCAGCTTGTGATGAGCCATTCACTACCCAAGCAATATGGCTCTCAACATCTGGGAATGTTTTTACTACTTCTCCCTCATTGAGTTGGTATCCAACCCCACCACCACCTCCTGCGCCGTGGCAAGCCGAACATTGTGCATATACTGCACCACCTGCAGCAATGACCCCTTCATCATCGTAAGTAGGTTCTTCTAACGTTCCCCAAATCATAAATGCCCAAATTGGAAGGAATAAAGCCACAGGCGCCATCCAAACTGGAATCTTCTTTCGTTCTTGAGCTGCTAGAACCCAAGGGGCAATTGGTTTCGGCGGTTCGACTTTTTCAATTTCTGGTTCCGTGACAACAGGTTCAACAGGTGCAGCCTCAGTAGTAGCAACAGCAGTTTCAGAAGAGCTTTCACTGGTTGCTTCCCCACTTGGAACAGCACCAGTGAGGCGAGCTCGAGCCTCCCGAGACCGTTCTATTAAATAATCAGGTATTTCAACCACTGCAGCCTCCAAGGCCAGGTATTAGAGAAAAATCTTCGCGTTCATCTGAAGAGAAAGCCCATATATCTTTTTTCCTGTGCTTTCCGGATTCAAACATGTGCACTCGGTACACTACCCTTTCTTTTCTACTAGGGGTTCATCACAAACAAAAACTGTAGGAGTCCCTAAACGCTGTGTCTTACGCTTCATAAGAATAGTTCCCAAACATAGATGTTCGCCTAGTCAAGGCAAACCCTTTTCTTTTTTGTGGAAGATCCACGAATGACAGAATACATTGCTTCAATGGTTTGTTTGCCGACCCTCAAATGATCCTGTTGTAATAAATCTCCCAAAGAAAGAAAAGGCTATTAAAATTCACACTTTTGCTCTTCAAAATCATGAGCAAAGGGTGTCAAGGTGTTCAACGAAAGCCCCTACGACTCGGGACGAGAACAAACTTAAACTGTCTTATTCACCCTTTTATATAAGAAGGGTGCCACGATGTGTAGAAGGACGAAATGTAGTGGTAAAAATTACATAAGCGCTTATGCTCAAAGTGAGCAAAAGCATACTTGTGAACCACTCGCGAGGGGAAGTAAAAAGTGGCCCAACGAAGGCCTATTGATGTAGCAGTAAGTAAATTCTACGGAGCTATGATTACAGCGACCGTAGCTATATTCGCCATCGTGGCTTTTTGGGTTGGACTTACTCGAGACTTCAATGGCCGCGAGTTCCCCTACCTAGACACGGCTTTCGTTTTAAGCTGGCTCATTGCAGTTGCCATGACTATAGGGATTCTTGAATACGCACGACGACGATCAATTGAACAAGAGGCAACTTGGGCTGAAGCTAACATCTGGTCCCTCTATGTTTTTTTCTACCTATTTTGGATCTATGGAGTAGTCCCTCATCAATGGCTGGCATTCACCGAAGCCGGTCTATCATGGCGCAGTGATAAAGAATTGATTGGCCCCACCGGACTTGGTTTCACCAATGGAGAGGGAATAATACAATGGGCATTGCCTTTCCAACTTAATTACCAAGTTGTCGGGCACCTTATAGTCGTCGCGATTTATGGCTTGGGGCTTGTAGCTAACGTAGCTCTTTGGTCTATCTGGCAGAACCGCGGGAAGGTAGCCCCCCCTGAAATTGAAGAATCTACTTATGGACGTCCGCTATTAAGAGAAGGAGCGTCGTAAATGGGTGTTCTAGATGCAAATCCTCCTCTACCAGAATTTCGTGATGATTATGTTCTTCAAGAAGTTGATCGTGAGTGGCTAGCAAAAGCAGTTAAACCAAAGCAATTTATCCATATTGATCAATCCGAATGCATTATGTGTGAAGGGTGCGTTGATATTTGCCCATGGAAATGCATTCACATGGTGCGACCAGAAGCAATTGATGTTGCTGTAGGTACTGAACAGCCAGGAGATGACCCAACTGACCATGTTATTTTCACAATTGATGATGATGTTTGCACCCGTTGCGCTCTTTGTGTCGATAGGTGCCCTACCGGTGTCATTATCCTTGGAAAAGTAGAAGAACCACCTGCGGATGGGGATAAACATCAACGAATGCCAACTCACGGGTATGGCTATGGGATGCGGTTGGGTTAAGAAGAAATGGTAAAAAAGATTGATATGCAATATAAATCAAAGACCAAGGTAAGGAATTAACGTGGCAAAACAGTCACTCAGTGAGAAACTCGCTGATATCTCTGAAAAAACTAAATCTTCTCAGGCCTGGAATTCTATTTTCCGCCCAGGTTCAATTTTTAGGAAAGGGTATTCTGACAGTCCTCGAAACAGGTCATACGTTGTCATGAACAGTTTGATCTATCATCTCCATCCGGTAAAGGTAAAGCGACACGCGGTTAAGGTCAGCTACACGCTTTGTTTAGGAGGACTGAGTTTTTTCTTATTCATTCTTCTTACAGTTACGGGTATTTTCTTAATGTTCTTTTATCGACCAACAGCTGCACAAGCGTGGAATGATATTTATACGTTACAGACCTCTGTTACTTTCGGACTGCTGGTTAGGAATATGCATAGATGGGCTGCTCACCTGATGGTATTGTCCGTTTTCTTACACATGGCACGTGTCTTCTACCATGGGGCTTATAAAGCACCTAGAGAATTCAATTGGGTTATAGGGGTTATTCTCCTCACTTTAACTCTCCTCCTTTCGTTCACCGGTTATCTACTTCCATGGGACCAGCTAGCTCTTTGGGCTGTGACAGTCGGTACGAATATGATGGGGTATACCCCGGTCTTTGGCGACCAAGTACGTTTTGTTCTTTTGGGCGGGGTGGAAATAGGGACGGACACACTACTTCGGTGGTATGTCCTCCACGTGCTCATGTTGCCATTCGTAGCAGTTATTTTTATGGCGATTCATTTCTGGCGAGTAAGGAAAGACGGAGGTATCTCAGGTCCGCTTTAGGATGAGAAAAAATATGGCTGAAATTCCTGATCATTTATTAAAAAGAGCAGAAGAAGCAAAAGCGCGTGCAAGTTCTGAGGAGAGTAACGAACCTAGTTCCGTTCAATCATCTGAAACAAAAGTTCCTGAAGAACTACTTGACCGGACTAAAGCTGCTAGCGACCGGGATACAGTACTCGCTACCCAAGATTCAGGAGCGCAAGTCGAATCACCACCGCCTCCACCGCCCACGACTTCCGGGCCGGCTGGGCACACTCAGAGATTACTTGCCGTAGTTAAATCTGGTTCTATTCAAGATGTGAAACTAAAACCAGTGGACAAAGTTCATGTTTGGCCGCACCTCCTTGTGGTTGAATTTGTAGCTGCATTAGCAGTAACTGCTTTCTCTGTTGTCTTTTCAATATTTGTTAACGCTCCGCTTCTTGAATTGGCGAATTTTAACCAGACTCCAAACCCCTCAAAAGCCCCTTGGTACTTTTTAGGGCTGCAAGAGCTTCTAACGATGTTTCATCCAATGGTCGCGGGAGTCACAATTCCAGGTTTCGCCTTATTTCTATTGATTCTGGCACCGTATATTGACAAAAATCCTTCTAATAAACCTGAAGATCGGAAGTTCGCTATTTCGTTAATGACAACTCATTTAATGTTTTGGGCAGTTCTTGTCATGATTGGGTCATTCTTCCGAGGTCCTGGATTCAACTTCATATTCCCTTGGGCAGATGGGCTCTTCTTCGAGTTATGATCTTCCTACCTACCATTATTCACTCAGCTAATAGAACTGCTGAAGAGATCAAAGGCTATCTATGGTAGTTCTTGCATTTGCCATCCCTGCCGTCGTAATACTTGGGTCACTCTTGCTTTTCGCTGCTTCTCGGAATAACGAAACTAGGAAAGCCGAAGGTCAGTTGAGCAAAGAAACACGTCAACGCGACCTAGATGCCCAAGCAATTGGCGCAGAAACTTTAAACGAACCAGCACAAATCAGCGGGCGAGATATAGAGAAAGCAGCTGTGATTGAAAGGCTTGGAGGGGGAGAAATAGAGGTACCGGAAACAGCCGTACCAATTCCATGGACTGCCCCAGATGAGGAAGCCGTTGGAGTGGCAAGGAGACAATTTCTCAATAGAAGCATTGTTGGTTTGATGGGACTATCAATAAGTAGTTTCGGGGCAGCCTGTATTGCGTTTCTCTATGGAGGCGGCGGAGGAGGTGGTTTCGGCTCTAAAATCAAAGTTGGTAACGTTACGGATGTAGAAGCCAGAGTTGATGCAGCCAATGGATTTCTTTACGTCCCCGAAGGACGAATGTGGGTCACTAAGTACCCTGCAGGTTCAATTAAGAAAGCAGAAGCTGCGTATTCAGCGCCTGAACTCGCGGGAATGCAATCAGGTCTTGTTGCCCTCTATCAGAAATGCCCTCATTTAGGCTGCCGGGTACCTGAATGCCTGACATCCCAATGGTTTGAGTGCCCCTGTCATGGATCACAATACAATCGTGTTGGAGAGAAACGAGGCGGACCAGCTCCAAGGGGAATGGACCGTTTCGCGATGGAAGTAAACGATGGAGTTTTTGTAGTAGACACGGGGACCATAATTCAAGGGCCTCCAATTGGGACAAACACAACTGGACAAGAAGCAGAAGGACCTAACTGCATTGGGCAGTCAGATCATTAACGAGAAAAACAAAGAAGAAACAAAGAGCACATGATACTTTACGCAGCATCCACACAAAGAACGATTGGGCTGGTTCTAGCTATAATCGTTGCTGCCGGTTTTGCTCTTTATGTCCTTGTTAATATCCGCGCTGGACGGAAGGAAATAGGCGCTGAAGTAGAACTTGCTCCAAACAGAAAAAAATATTTCGACGACGAGGTACTTGAAACAAGAAGGCTTGATATTGCGCTCACTGCCGGAGTAGCAGTTTTGATAATTATTGCACTTTGCTTGCCACTTTATTGGTTAGGAGAGCCAGGAAGACAAGAGGGCTTTGATAATTTCACCTATGACCAATTCGCTAGTAGAGGTGGAGAAGAATATGAAGAACTCTGCGCCCAATGCCATGGTGCAGCTGGAGTAGGTGGCCAAGCTGCTTACACAGTCCTTGACGAACAAGGAAGGTATATTGCCGGTGTGAGCTGGACAGCACCAGCTCTAAATACAATTCTTTACCGTTTTACGGAAACTGAAGTAACTCACATTCTTAATTACGGTCGTCCTCAATCACCAATGCCTGCTTGGGGTGGCCCGGGTGGCGGACCGTTAACAAGCCAGCAGCTCGAGACGATCGTTGAGTACTTAATTGAGATTCAGTTAACTCCTGAACAGATGGCATCAGAGGTCCAAGAGGGACTTCGTGAAAGCGTCCTCAAGGAAGTTCGAGATCTGAACCCTGAAGCAACAGATTCTGAGTTAGTGGAACTTTACAATGACCTTTTCGATGGGTTGGGAGACGCTTACCTACATGATTTGGAAATCAGACAAAATCCTGAAGCAGATGTGGAAGAAATTGAAGAAGCGAAAGAAGATCTCCAGCATTTGTTAGATGATTACCTTGTGGATCTCGCAGAGAAGAATGCTGCAAAATACGGAGAGTTTCTTTTCAATAACCCTGCTGGCGCTGGAGCGTATGCCTGTGCGAGATGCCATACCGCCGGATCTTCATGGGGTGCTGATGGTGAATTAGCTATGAATCCAGATCTCCGAGGCCTGATAAATGCTGAAGTTCCTGGAGGTGGAGGATTTGGTCCTTCCCTTATCGGAGTCACATCACAATTCACATCGGCGACTGATCAGTCAGAATTTGTATCTGTCGGTTGTGAACCAAACTTGCAATACGGCCTTAATGGTGTTTGCGAACCTTCAGGTCAAATGCCCGGATTTGGACCAAAAGCCACACCATTAGAAGGCAGCATGCTTTCTTTAGAGCAGATTGCGGCAATTGTTGAGTATGAAAGAGGACTTGAATGATAGATAAAGTTCAATTTCTACATCTAATAGCAGGTATCGGATGGGATCCCGAAATACGAGGAGCCTTAACCGTTTTGGTAGGTTCCCTCGTACTCTTCGGTTCAGTCTGGCTCATCCTAAATACAAACTTAGGGAACAGGTTAGGAACATTAATAGCGTTAACAGGATTTTTTGGATGGATGCTAGTAATGGGAATTGTCTGGTGGATATATGGGATTGGCCTCACAGGTGATAGCCCAACGTGGGAACCTAAAGAAATTATCTACGGTGACCTAAGTGAATCCGAAAGTGATGTACAAAAATTAGGTTCAGCACAAATAATAGTCACTGAAGCTAGCGAAATAGTTAACATCTATTGCCCTGGTCTGATTGAAGCAACGGTTGATGTTCAACGAGCACGATTCGTAGAGAATAATGTTGATCTTCAACTTAACTATGAAGCTCCGTTACCTTACTGCGCTGAATCGATTGGCGAGAAACTCGCAGTTGATCAAGGAACTCTGGCCGATACGACAAGGCAAGGTAACAATCGACTTATCGCTGATGCAGAACAAAGGGGGATAGAAGATTCAAGAATTCTTTCAGAAGAAGAACTGGAAGACAGAATAGAAACAGTAATTGACGATCAACAAAGAAAATTAAACCAGTTGACACTAAGCGGTTTAGCCGCATTAAGTGCAGGCATTATGGACGATGCTCGTTCAGATGGTTTACTAGAATTTAACGGATGGAACTTGCTCTCAACAAGTAGCGCTGGAGAAGCTATAGCATCAGCAGATGCTTTCCTAGTTGGTGATGCAGCAAGTCCCTTTGTCAACGGTTCCAGTGATGATTTCTTTGTGTTGAATACTTTCCAAAAAGGTGGGAAACCTAAACGAAGCAGTGATGGTGTTGTCGATAGGGTTTGGAACGAGATCCGTAACACAGTGATCTTCTGGCACCCCACAAACAAAGTTGTTGTAACAGTGATTCCAACATTGGATAAAGAGACAATTGCTGGTCAAGCCCCTCCCTTCCCCGAAATTGATCCAGATGCACAATCGGTCTCAGTAGTAATGGAGAGGAATCTTGGAAGTTTGCGCCTACCAGCAGCGGTAACGACAATCGGTTCAGCCCTTGCTTTCTTTGGGCTGTGTTACATGTTGAAGAACCGTGAACTTGAACTTCGGAGACGGACAGAAGACTGGGAATCTACAACGGCCACCTAGGCCATGAGAGGAGGGGAACCTTGTGCTAGGCCAATACTTACCGATTCTCGCTATGTTGATTCTTGGTATTATCTTTGCCGGAGTTAGCTTGATTGCCTCTCGTTTGTTAGCTCCGAGACAACCGACAAAGGCAAAAGAAGATCCTTACGAATGCGGGATAACTTCATCGCAAGACCCCCCTGAACGTTTCCCAGTACGCTTTTTCCTTGTAGGGATGATCTTTATTGTTTTTGATGTTGAGATTATTTTTATGTACCCCTGGGCGACAACCTTTAGGGAAATTGGATTATTTGGGCTTGTGGCTATGCTTATTTTCTCTTTTGCTGTTTTTGAATCCTTTCTCTACATCATTGGTAATGGGGCGCTTGAATGGGGCCCAGTAAAAACATTGAAGAAGAATCGCATAATTGATCCAACTAGAACAACTAATTCAACTATTCGGCGCGTCGGGTTAGAAGGAAGAGCCCTTGAAGAAGAGGAAGCTGCCTGATGCCAAAACTCCCGATGCTTGGTGATACAAGTAACATAAGTGAAAACGGATTAGCAGGACTTGATCACAATTTTTTAACAGGAAAAATTGAAGATCTAGTAAAATGGTCAAGAACAAGAAGCATGTGGCCAGCAACTTTTGGTTTGGCTTGCTGTGCTCTTGAAATGATGGCTACTGGTGCTGCTCATTACGATTTATCTCGATGGGGCATGGAAGTATTTAGGGCTTCACCACGGCAGGCAGACCTTATGATCGTTGCTGGTCGTGTATCTCAAAAAATGGCACCAGTACTTCGACAAGTCTATGACCAGATGATGGAACCTAAATGGGTCATATCTATGGGTGTCTGTGCCAGTTCTGGTGGCATGTTTAATAACTATGCCCTAGTCCAAGGTGTAGATCAGATAGTTCCTGTAGATGTGTATGCGCCAGGATGTCCTCCGGGCCCAGAAACCTTAATGCATGCAATTCTGCAACTCCATGAAAAAGTTGAAAATGGAGAAATAACTCGCCGTAGACACGAAATGGGTGGGGGAGCTGGAATTATGGTTGAACAACGCGATGGTCAGACAGCATCAAAAGTAATTATCGGCAAGCGAGAGTAATTGTTATGTCTGGTGAGGAAACTACAGAAGATGTAGAAGAAATAGATGGCGTTGACGACGCGGAAACTCCGTCCTCTGTTTCTCACGGCCAAAATGTTCTTCATCCAACCCGTGAAAATCTTCTTGAAGTTATTGGAAATCTCCGCACTGAAGGATTCGCAGTATGTATTGATCTAACAGCAGTCGATTACCTTGAAAATCCCAAACGCGATCTTCCTACAACCGTTAAACCAGAGCGATTTGAAGTTGTGATTAACCTCCTTTCCCATACAAAACGGGAACGAATCCGCCTTCGTGTGCAAATCCCTGAAGATGAGCCGACATTGCCGACACTCTTTGATATCTATCCTGGGTCGGAAGCTCTAGAACGAGAAGTTTATGACTTGTTTGGGATTCACTTTGAAGGTCACCCAGATATGACAAGAATTCTAATGCCAGAAGACTGGGAAGGTTACCCACTACGAAAAGATTACGCCGTTGGGGAAATCCCCGTTCAATTTAAAGAGGCTCCGGGTTCCTGATGAGTCAAGAAACAGAAATAAGCACACCACAAGACGTAGAAATAGAAACTGCAGAAAGAGTTTACCGACGTGGTGAAGACTCAGCTATTCTTCGTCTTTCAGAAAGTCAGGTTCAATCGTATAGACCGGAAGACGACCGGCGGATGGTCATTAATATGGGCCCACAGCACCCATCAACCCATGGTGTCCTGAGGCTTTCCCTTGAAATGGAAGGAGAAACCGTTTTAAGAAGTAAACCAATTATTGGCTACCTCCATACAGGTATGGAAAAAACGGGTGAGCAATTGAGCTTTCTGCAAGGGCCAACAAATGTTACGCGAATGGATTATTCATCACCTCTATTTAGTGAGTTAGCATTCTCGCTCGCTACTGAAAAACTTTTAGATCTTGAAATTCCTGAGCGTGCAACCTGGATCAGGATGCTGATGTGTGAACTAAACCGGATGAGCTCCCACCTACTTTTCCAAGCAACAAACGGGATGGACATCGGGGCCGTCGGAGCAATGATCTATGGATGGAGAGAAAGAGAAGAAGTTCTAAGACTATTTGAAAAAATTACCGGATTAAGAATGAACCATAATTACATCCGACCAGGTGGTGTTGCAGCAGATTTACCAGATGGTTGGAGAGACGACACACTTCAAATCCTTGAAAACTTACCAGATCGGTTAGATGACTTTGACAGTTTATTTACTGGACAACCAATCTGGCATGAACGCCTTCAAGGTGTGGGAGTCATTAACGCAACAGAATGCCTTGCATTAGGCATAACGGGCCCACTTCTCCGGTCTACCGGATATGCATGGGACCTACGGAAAGATATTCCCTATCTACGCTATGAAGAAGTAGATTTCGATGTGCTTGTTGGTTCTTATGGCGATTGTTTTGACCGATTCGCTATTCGCTTAAACGAAATACGAGAATCTATGCGAATAGTCCGACAAATTCTTGAAAAAATGCCAGAAGGAGATTACAGAATCCAAGACAAGAAGGTAACCCCGCCTCCACGTGTTCGTATCGATGAATCTATGGAAGCGCTTATACACCATTTCAAAATCTTTACAGAAGGATTCAAGGTTCCTGCGGGAGAAATCTATGTAGCAGTTGAGTCCCCTCGAGGAGAGTTAGGCTGCTATATGGTGTCCGATGGCGGTCCTAAACCATACAGAATGCATATTCGTGGCCCATCATTCACCAACCTCCAAGTACTTCCTCATATGCTTCAAGATTGCCTCGTCGCTGATGCTGTAGCAGTTATTTCTACTGTCGACCCAATAATGGGAGAAGTAGACAGATGAGTAGATTAAATGAAGAAAGCCTCCGGATAGCAAACGAAATTATTGGTCGATATCCAATCAAAAAATCTGCATTAATACCCTTACTACATTTAGCGCAAGAACAAGAAGGGTGGGTATCAAGAGAAGCAATGAACCACATCGCAGAAATTCTTCAGATTACCCCTGCAGAAGTTCTAGGCACATGCAGTTTCTATGAAATGTTTAAACGAAGTCCAGTGGGCGAATACCAACTCAATATCTGTCATGGAATCTCATGTCACCTTCTGGGCGCAGAGAAGCTATTGCATCATGCTGAAGAAACTCTAGGAATTAAGGAAGGGGAGACAACAGAAGATGGGAAATTCTCTTTGGAAGGGGTGGAGTGCATAGCGGCATGTACTGAAGCTCCATGTCTTCAAGTTAATTATCGATACCAAAACAAAGTTACTAAACCCCATTTCAACCAGTTAGTGCAGGAAATTAAAGATGGAAATCGTTCGGAAATACCAAAACATGGTTCACTAGCAAAAGTAAGGCAGAGCATTCCTAACGAGCGACTTGCTGGGATAGAACCAGTTAATGATGCTCAACCACCTGAATGGTTAAATCGGAACGGGAAAGAATCATGACATTCCCACTTATTACTACAAGCCGATGGGAGATAGAAGATGCTCATACTCTTGACCGGTACGTCGAAACAGAAGGATATAAAGCACTTACAAAAGCTTTGACGCTGACCCCAGAAGAAGTTCACGACGAAGTTAAAAAAGCTTCTCTCCTTGGAAGGGGAGGAGCAGGTTTCCCCGCCGGAGTCAAGTGGGGGTTCCTACCAGAAAATGTGTGGCCACGTTACCTCGTAGTTAACGGAGACGAATCAGAACCTGGAACATACAAAGACAGAATTCTGCTCGAACGAGACCCGCATCAACTCATAGAAGGATGTCTTATTACTTGTTATGCTTTAGGGTTATCCCAATGTTTCCTTTACGTCCGGGGTGAGATGGCTCATGGGCAGGAGAGAATAGCGAGTGCACTTAACGAAGCTTACGAAGCCGGCTACATAGGTAAAAATATATTAGGAACAGAATTCTCTGTAGATATTGTTCTGCACTGGGGTGCAGGTGCTTACATCGTAGGAGAAGAAACAGCCTTAATAGAAAGCCTCGAAGGTAATCGAGGCATGCCTAGGCTCAAACCACCATTTTTCCCTGCTTCAATAGGGCTGTATGGGAAACCGACAATTGTTAACAATGTGGAGACTCTTTCTAACGTACCTTGGATTGTTTTACATGGTGGAGAAAAATTTTCAAAAATAGGTTCAGAACAATCAACTGGAACTCGAATATTCGCAGTCTCAGGACATGTTAATAACCCAGGAGTTTTTGAAGTTGAATTCGGTACAACTACCTTTCGTGACTTGATCATGGGAGAAAATTATGGCCAAGGAATTCTAAATGGAAACAAGATAAAGGCATTCATTCCCGGTGGTGCTTCAGCTCCATGGTTTTTCGAAGAACATTTAGATGTGCCATTAGAAAAATCAACTGTTGATCAAGCTGGTTCTATGCTTGGGTCAGGAGCAATAGTTGTTATGGACGAGACAACAGACATTGTTCGAGCATGTCACAATGTTGTCAGATTCTTCTCAAGAGAATCATGTGGGAAATGTGCTCCATGCAGAGAAGGGACAAGCTGGCTAGAAAAAATCCTGCAAAGAATTATTGATGGTAACGGGAGAGACGATGATTTGGATCTACTTCTTGATGTCTGCGACAACATCAGCCCTGGAATTACTTGGCCACCCAAGCAAACAACGATTTGCCCGCTAGGGCCCTCAGCAGTTTCGCCTATCTCTTCAGCAATCAAAAAATATAAGCATGAATTCGAAGCATATATATCTCAATCCTCCCAAGGAACTCCAGTGGGGATACAAGGTGGAATAACATGAGCGAAATCTTGGGTAGCGAAGATCTCATTCATTTCACCCTCAATGGAGAAGAAGTTAGCGCAGTAAACGGTGAAAACTTAATTGAAGCTTGTGAGAAAGCAGGAGTTGAAATACCGAGGTTCTGCTACCACAAACGAATGAATTCTGTAGGAATGTGCCGAATGTGCATTGTAGAGATTGATACGGGAAGAGGACCTGCTCTTCAACCTAGCTGTATGCTTTCCGTCAGTGAAGGGATGTCCGTCAATACGGAATCTGAAACCACCAAAAAAGCTCAGGATGGAGTGTTGGAATTCCTTCTCCTAAACCACCCTCTAGACTGCCCAGTTTGCGATAAAGGCGGAGAATGTCCTCTTCAAGACCAGACTATTGCATTTGGACCTGGTGAAACCCGATTCATTGAGGAGAAACGACACTTTGAAAAACCCATCCCAATCAATGACAATGTTTTCTTAGATAGAGAACGCTGCATACTCTGCGACCGGTGTACACGTTTCGCAGATGAAGTCGTAGGTGATCCATTGATTCACTTCATAGATCGAGGAAACGCGACACAAGTGAACACATTCCCTGAAGATCCATTCGCATCATATTTCAGCGGCAACGTGGTACAAATCTGTCCGGTGGGAGCACTAACCGCTAAACCCTACCGCTTTAAAGCTCGACCATGGGATCTAGAAGAAATCGAATCTACTTTCCCGAACCCTCTTGGAGATAGAATCACTATTCAATCATCTCGAGACCAAGTTCTTCGATTCCAAGGACTTGATAACGATTCAGTTAATTGGGGTTGGCTAACAGATAAAGACAGGTTTTCCTTTCAAGCTTTTCAGAGTGAATACAGAGTCCAAGAACCCTTAGTAAGGGGTGGAGGGTTAAATAAGCCCGATAAGAACGGCCGCGGGCTCGTTGCATCTTCATGGTCGAATGTCTTGAACATGACTACTGAAGCTATTAACCGAACCGAACCGAACCGGATAGCAATCATTGGCGGATCGCGTTTAACAAATGAATCACAATATGCCTGGACAAAATTAGCTAAAGGCATTATCGGTACTGACAATGTTGATGGAAGTCTCGGGGATGAGCTCCCAACACGTGCTTTATTAGGTCTGCCTAAAACAACCATCGATGATGTTTGTACTCCTGGAAATACCGTAATTCTAATTACTCCTGACTTAAAGGAAGAATACGGAACGCTTTACATAAGATTACGTCACGCCGCTACAGAGAACTCTGTCAAACTAATTGAACTCTCACCTACAGAAACTGGACTCAGCAAAACAGCTGCAATTTCACTTCGTCCTAGGCCTGGAGAAATAGCTAAAGTAGTTGAATCAATTCTGACTGGCGAAGGCCCAGTAGAAATAGGGGGAATCCCAAAGGAGCAAATACTCCAAGCGCATGAATTGATCAAAGGTAATGAACTCAAAGTTGTTTACGGAAAACAGTCAATAGCGGAATCTGACCAACCACTCATTGAAGCTCTATCGCTATTGAAAAAAACCTCTAATTCAAAGTTTCTACCTTTAGTACGAAGAGGAAATGCGATGGGTGCTGTTCACATGGGAATGGCTCCCGGCCTGCTACCCGGACAAATGCCACTTACAGAGGGCTCAAAAGCATTTTCAAACCTATGGCCAAACCTACCAAACGAAAAAGGAATGAGAACTGAGGAAATTCTCCAAAGTGCCGCCGATGGAATGATTGATGTGTTATTTCTCCTAGGCGCAGACCCTTTATCCGATTTTTATGATCCAGAACTTGCTGAAAAAGCATTGAACACGGTTAATTCAGTCATATCTGTTGACCTTTTTGTGAATGCCTCTGCCTATCACGCTGACATTTTTTTCCCAGCTTCAGCTTTTATTGAGGTTAATGGTAGCCACACAAACATAGAAGGAAGAGTTACCCCAATCCGCCAAAAAGTCACATCACCTGGGACAGCTCGACCGGATTGGATGATTGCCGCTGAAATCGCAAACAGACTTGGTTACGACTTAAATATCGAAAGGCCAGAAGATGCCTGGGATGAATTAAGCCAAATGTCCACGACCCAAATTAAAGTTAATATGGACTCAATCTGTGATTCGCCCGATGGTCAAATTCTTGAATCAACAGGTGCAGTCACGTTAGAAGAAATCAAAGAAGTATCAGACACCCGACCATTTGATTCATATTCGCTCAGATTAGTTCTCGCAAAACGAATGTATGACTTAGGGACTGTAACGCAAATGTCCCCAGCTCTAAAACAATTTACGGGAACGAGCCAACTCTTCGTCAACCCTTCAGACTTCAAATCAATGGGGCTAAAAAATGGTGAACACGTTCTAGTTACTGCAGGTGAAAAAAATCTTACTGTTCTTGTGGTCCCCAATAACAAAGTTCCTAGATCAGTAGCGTTAGGTTATTTAAATCAAATGGGAGAAGACCTCCGAACTCTGCTAGTCAAAGGGTCAGACAGCACAGATATCCGAATCGACCCGACAGCAAAGGTGGGTTGAGATGTTTGCTGGACTTGACCCACTTTTCATAGGTGATGCAGGAACAATAGAAATTTTACTTATCGTAATCATGAAAGTGGTCGTAGCTTTCGCCTTACTGCTCGTATCAGTAATGCTTTATATCTGGTGGATGAGAAAATTCATTGGTGCGATGCAAAATCGTGTCGGCCCAAGCAGAGCTGGCCCATTTGGGATACTCCAAACACTCGCAGATGGGATAAAACTTTTTTTCAAAGAAGATTTGATTCCGAATCAGTCTGACAAATTGGTCTTTAAGATAGCACCGTTTTTTTCAATCGTTCCCGCTCTACTTGTGTTTACAGTAGTGCCAGTTGCAGGAGACTTTAGTAGTAGTGGAGATGGAACGGTGACTTGGTTTGGGAATAAGACTTTCGTGCAATTAGCTGACCCACATGTAGGGATTCTGTTTGTTCTCGCCATGTCATCAATCGCAGTCTATGGAATTATGTTGGCCGGATGGTCATCAGGTTCAAAGTATCCCTTATTAGGTTCTGTGAGAGCATCAGCACAAATGGTCTCATACGAAGCAGCTTTAGGACTTGCATTAGTAGCTGTCCTTATGAAAACGGGGACCTTATCAACACACGATATTGCTCTTAGTCAAAATGGTGGAATAACCGACTGGGGACTAGTAATCACTGGCTTCATCCCTTTCATTATTTTCTTTATCGCGACCACTGCTGAATTGAATTCTCCACCATTTGATCTTGTTGAAGCAGAACAAGAACTTGTAGGCGGGTTTCATACTGAATACAGCTCAATACGGTTCGCCCTTTTCTTTATGGCAGAGTTTATGAATGTGATAACTATGTCAGCAGTAATGGTTACCTTATTCTTCGGCGGACCTGGCGGGTACTATCCTTCATTTGGCCCAGCTTGGCTCTGGGGGCTCTTCTGGTTCGTCGGGAAAGTCTTTATCTTCGCTTCAATTTTTGTATGGATGCGCGGAACTCTCCCTCGACCCAGATACGACCAACTCATGGACTTCGGATGGAAAATTCTTATTCCATTAGCTTTAGGCTGGGTCCTACTTTTAGCGACACTCGACGTTTTCAAAGACCGCGGCAATGACGGGGGATTATCACAACTCTTAGTTCTAATTATTTGCGTAACTACGCTAACGCTTTTAGCTGGTTTGCTTATGAAGTCAATACAACTAGGGAAGCAGCGAAGAGAGCTAGATGGAGAAGAGGTATTTGGATGAACAACTTTGCTCTCTTTGAACTAGCACAATCTCAGCGGGGTCAATGCCAATGAGTATGCTCAACTTCTTTAAAGGTTTCGCCGTAACGTTCGGGAAATTAAATCATGCAACAAAATCCGGCAAGGTTGTTACTACAAGCTACCCCAAGGAAAAAAGAGAGAAACCCTCAAGGCTTCATGGAAGACATGTCTTAAACCGTTATGAAGACGGAATGGAAAAATGCATAGGCTGTGAACTTTGCGCAAGCGTATGCCCAGCAAATTGCATTTACGTCCGAGGAGCAGATAATGACCCCACAAAACCCACATCACCTGGAGAACGTTTTGGTTTCATCTACGAAATCAATTACCTTCGCTGCATTCATTGTGACCTCTGCGTTGAAGCATGCCCAACACAAGCAATTACAGAAACCAAACTTTTCGAATTCTCCTTTACTGACCGAAAACAAGCTATCTACACTAAAGAAGAATTAGTTGTTGATGATGCTGGAAAACCCCAACACCTTCCGTGGGAAGACTGGCGACCGGGCGAAGATGAACACACATCAGCTTGGATGAGAGCGACATCACCATCTGGTGCAGCGAACTATGAAGGGAAAGTCCAATGGGCCGCGGAACTTGGATATGGGACCCGCGCTCCTGAAAAAGGACAAAGCAAAAATACAGAAGAAGGAAATCAGTGATGGAAGCAATAACATTCTTCATCGCTGCTCTAATTGCTGTCGCTGGTGCGTGCGGAGTCGTGTTCCTCAAAAACCCAGTACATGCAGCACTCTCACTAGTCGCAACTTTGTTTGGAGTCGCAATTCATTTCATAAACTTGGAAGCTTACTTTTTAGCAGCTGTCCAAGTGATCGTATATGCCGGTGCTATCGTCATCCTCTTCCTCTTCGTCATAATGCTCCTAGGTGTCGACAGAGCAGAGAGTATGGAATCAGACCCAATAATTGGCCAACGACAGGTGGCTTTACTAGCAACAGCTGGACTACTCATTTTAGGAATCTTCATAGGAGTAGCATTCTCAGGAGAAGTTACAGGGGTTCCACCAATTGAGGCTCAGCAATCTACGTTTGAAGGCGGATTAGCTATTGATAACGGGACAGCATCTGACAAAGTCCCACCCCAAGAAAACATTAAAGAAATAGGTAGAGCCCTATTTTCAACAAGATATGTTTTTGCGTTAGAAATCACAGCCCTCCTACTTACGATAGGAGTTGTAGGCGCAGTAGTACTTACTAGAAAAACCAAATCAGAGCTAGATCCGATACCCGTTGTTGAACCACCAGCGTTGATGCGAAATTTTGAAGAAGAAATTGAGTTAACACTCAATGAAGATGAAGAAAAACCCATTGGAGAAAACACAGACCCCTCTATAGAGGATCTATCCAATGATGAACTGGAGGTCAATGGAGAATGACTTTCGCTATGGCAATAGGAACTGAATACTATCTAGCTCTTTCCGCCTTACTTTTCACAATCGGTGCAGGAGGTTTATTAGTTCGGAGAAACCCACTCATAATGTTTATGTGCATAGAGTTAATGCTCAATGCGGCGAACTTGGCATTTGTCAGTTTCGGAAAAGAAATGAATGACCTCGGTGGGCAAATGTCTGTCCTATTCGTTCTAGTTGTCGCAGCAGCCGAAGTTGTAATTGGACTAGCAATCGTTGTAGCAGTAATGCGTAGAAGACCAAAAGCATCAATTGATGAAGTATCGGTTCTAAGAGGGTAGTGATGGAAAATCTCGTTTGGTTAATACCCACCTTTCCTCTACTTGGCTTCGCTTTACTTCTTCTATTTGGAAGACGATTAGGGGAGCCAAATGCCGGATGGTTAGCCACTACTATGGTCACAGGGTCATTCCTTTCATCACTTTGTGTTTTTCTTGGAATGGCAGGCAAAAGTAGTGAAGAACGAGTCTACGAAATAACGCTTTTCGAATGGATTCCTTCCGGAGAGCTAAGCGTTGGATTGGGATTCCTAGCAGACCCCTTATCCATCACAATGGCATTGTTTATAACAGGTGTAAGTGCGCTCATTCACATGTACGCAATCGGATATATGCATGGCGACCCAAACTTCTCAAAATTCTTTATCTACCTCAATTTATTTGTCTTCTCTATGCTCATGCTCGTTCTTGGAGACAACCTATTGATAACTTTCCTTGGTTGGGAAGGAGTAGGGGCTTGTTCATATTTCCTAATTTCCTTTTGGCATCAAGACCCGGCAAATGCATCTGCCGGTAAAAAGGCTTTCGTCACGAACCGAGTAGGCGACTGGGGATTCATGGTTGCAATGTTCTTGCTTTTCTTCAATATCGGATCCCTAAAATACAGCGACATCTTCTCATCAGTAATTCAAGTAGACGCACTAACTCAAACGACAGCAACAGCTATCGTGGTTATGTTATTCATTGGAGCCGCAGGAAAATCAGCACAATTTCCACTCTACTTGTGGCTCCCTGATGCCATGGCGGGCCCAACCCCAGTTTCGGCCCTTATCCATGCTGCGACCATGGTTACATCAGGTGTTTATTTATTGACAAGAATGAATCCCGTTCTAGCTGAAGCAGCTGGCTGGTCAACCAACTTAATTTGGATAATAGGTCTGTTTACTGCTTTATTCGCAGCAACTGCAGCGGTTGCACAAAATGATATAAAGAAAGTTCTTGCGTATTCAACAGTAAGCCAACTGGGATTCATGTTTGTTGCCGTTGGTTCAGGTCTTTACGTAGCTGCTATTTTTCACATGATCACTCACGCGTTCTTCAAAGCGTTACTTTTCCTTGGTGCTGGTTCAGTCATACATGGAATGCACGAAGAACAAGATATGAGAAAATATGGTGCATTGAAAAAAGTCATGCCCATAACTGCAGGGACCTTCATTATCGGTTGGCTAGCAATTTCTGGAATCCCTCCTTTCTCAGGTTTTTGGTCAAAGGATGAAGTTCTACTTGCAGCATGGAATGAGAATAAGGTCGCTTGGGTATTGCTCCTAATAGCAGCAATCATGACAGCGTTTTATATGAGCAGGCTTGTCTTCATGACTTTCTTCGGTGAAAAACGCTGGGGAGAAGATGAAACAGAGAATCACGAACAAGAAGAAAATGAAACAGAAAATCAGGAACAAGACGAAGAACTATCTCCTGATCCTGAAGGCGAGAAAAGACACACCTTTAATCCACATGAGTCACCGGTATTAATGTGGTTTCCACTCGTAGCGCTAGCGGGACTCGCAGCGACAGCAGGAATACTGAATCTACCGTTCAGTCATGACACTAAATTTCTTGAAAAGTGGTTAGAACCTGTCCTCTTCGGAAATGAAGTGCACGTACTCGCTTCAACTTCAACTAAGTGGCTATTAGCTGTAATTGCTATCATCGGAGCAACAATTGGTGTCCTCAGCGCTAGTTATGTCTACTTAAAGAACCGTGTTAATCCCACCCAGATAGAACTTCCTATTCTTCAAGATGCTTGGAAATTCGATCTTTCTGTAAGCAACTTTATGGGTGGGCCGGGGAGGAAAATATTTGATTGGATTACATGGTTTGATCGAACTGTCATAGATGGTGCAGTAAATGGGGCAGGGAAATTAACCCAAGGCATAGGAATACGATTAAAAACTACACAAACTGGCCTCATTAGAACATACGCATTGGGAATGGTCATTGGCGCCGTAGCTATCCTTACCTATTTTGTCTCGAGGATGGGATTCTAATGAGCTTCTTAAATATCTTCGCATCAGCATCACCAGAAACATCATTCCCAGTTATACCTGTACTAGTTCTTCTGCCCGCATTTGGAGCACTAGCGGTAGCTTTAACGCCCAATGGACGAATAGGCCTACACAAACTCATGGCTACAGTCTTTACTGGAATAACCGGAGCGATCTCAGTATGGGTTCTAACTGCATTTGAAAGCAATGGGGATTACCAATTCCTCTCTGAACAGACGTGGATAGAAAGTCTTGGAATTCAATGGAACGCAGGGATTGATGGAATATCACTATTTCTGGTAGTGCTTACCGGCTTATTATTTCCATTTGTAGTGATTGCTATAAACCCTCACCACGACCACAAGGCCTACTACATTTGGATTCAATTATTACAGACAGGGTGTATGGGAGTATTCGTTTCCCTAGACCTATTCATGTTCTTTGTTTTCTTTGAAATTGTCCTCGTTCCTATGTATTTCCTTATAGGAAAATGGGGCCACGGTAATGCTAGGTACGCCGCTACGAAATTCTTCCTCTATACGATGCTCGGTTCAGCTTTGATGTTGGTAAGTATTATCTCCTTAGTTGTACTTCACTCGAGAGAAGCTGGAACTGATATAACTTTCAATTTAATTGAAATAGCTTCTAACCCTGCTATCTCTTCAAATTCAGCGCGCCTAATCTTTCTAGGCTTTGCATTAGCCTTTGCTGTAAAAGTTCCCCTATTCCCTGTTCATACATGGCTCCCCGATGCACATACTGAAGCCCCTACTGCAGGATCTGTAATCCTTGCCGGAGTAATGCTCAAATTAGGAACATATGGATTTATCAGGTTTGGCTTGTACCTCTTCCCAGAAGCCTCTCATTTCTTTGCACCGCTCTTCTTAACACTTGGAGTAGTAGGAATTATTTACGGAGCAATAGTTGCAACAATGCAGAAAGACCTCAAACGACTAGTTGCGTACTCCTCAATAGCCCACCTTGGATTTATTGTGTTAGGAACCTTTTCTCTTAACACTCAAGGTATTCAAGGTGCCACAGTTCAAATGATCAACCATGGTTTATCAACTGGTGCACTTTTTATGCTCGTAGGACTTATTTATGAACGGCGACATACTCGCCAAATTTCCGAACTCGGCGGAATCCAAAAATCAGCACCAGTTTTAGCCGGAACATTTACACTAGTAATGCTCTCATCAGTCGGACTTCCGGGCCTCAATGGTTTCGTCGGTGAATTCCTAATTCTTCTCGGAGCATTCACAGCTCACCGATGGTGGGCCCTTCTTGCAGCAACTGGAGTTATCCTTGCGGCTCTCTACCTGCTATGGGCTTACCAAAGAGTTTTCCACGGCCCAGAAAATAAAAATAATGATGAAGAGGAAACAACACCAGACTTAACGAACTGGGAGCGCCTTACCTTATTTCCTTTAATCGCAGGAATAATCTTTTTAGGGATCTACCCCAAACCCATGCTTGACAGAATCGAACCAGCTGTAGATAAGTTAGTTTCCCACATAGAAGTAACAATTGATGACGGTTCATTCACCGAACCTGTACCGACTGTTCAGGTACGCAAATCATTTGAACAACTTCTTGAAGAAACTCATGAATCCCATTCACACTCCGATAGTCACAATGGCCACGAAGAAGAAAAAGATCATAGTCATAGCTCAGAAAATCATGAAGATAAATCTCATTCGGGAGGGCATGAATGATGCAAAATATAGCTCTCATCGCAAGTGGAACACTACAAACTCCATCAGTTTCTTGGACAGGGCTTTTGCCATTAATAATTCTTGCAGCTGCAGCAGTTTTCCTTCTTACGATCTGCTCGCTTGTGCCTACCAGAATAACTAACCAACAACTCACTATTTACACGTGCGCAGCAGCTATCGGCAGTTTGATCGCAGCCATTCCACTTTGGTTAAGGGTTCTCGATGAATCCAAAGGGCCATTTTCTACCCTTTCAGGTGCCTTTGGCATAGATGGGTTCTCAATTTTCTTGACGATGCTTCTTGCAGTCAGCGTCGTACTTGTTTCATGTCTAGCAGGGGTATTTTTAAAAGCTGAAGATATTGAAGGACCTGAGTCTTACGTGCTTCTTTTATTATCAGCTACTGGCGGAATGATCATAGTTGGAGCAAATGACTTTATAGTCCTATTCCTAGGAATAGAAGTTTTATCTATTTCCGCTTACGTCCTAGCGGCAATGAATCTAAAGCGAGTTCAATCACAGGAGGCCGGCTTAAAGTACTTCGTACTCGGTGCTTTTGCATCAGGGTTTCTCCTATACGGCATCGCATTGCTGTATGGGGCAACAGGATCAACTCAACTTACAGCCATACGAGATTTCCTTATAAACAACAACCTAACCAATGACACTTTACTTCTAGCTGCTTTAGCATTTCTCATCATCGGTTTTGCATTTAAAGTCGCAGCTGTACCCTTCCACTTCTGGTCGCCAGATGTATACCAAGGAGCGCCGACGCCATTCGTGGCTTTCATGGCATCAGCTATCAAAGCCGCAGGATTTGCGGCCATGCTGAGAGTACTTTACGTCACACTCGGAGAATATAAAGCTGACTGGCAACCTGTTATCTATGGAATAGCTATAGCCACGCTACTCATCGGATCTTTACTCGCAATCATCCAAACTGACCTCAAAAGAATGTTAGCTTATTCTTCAATCAGTCATGCTGGTTACCTTCTCGTTGGAACACAAGCTGCTTCGGACCAAGGCGTAGCTGCAGTTCTTTTCTACTTAGCTACCTACACATTCATGGTTATAGGAAGTTTCGCAGTTATTTCTTTGAATTCAGGTCCGGAAGGAACCCGAACAGACCTCAATTCACTTACTGGCCTCGCAAACCGAAAGCCAATGCTTGCAATAGCTTTCACAGTTTTCCTTCTCGGACAGGCCGGGATTCCATTAACATCGGGTTTCTTTGCAAAATTCTACGTGATTGAAGCAGTAATAGAGGAAAGATCATTTGGGTTAGCTATTGTGGCGATGCTTGCGGCTGTCATCGGCGCTTTTCTGTATCTACGAATTCTGACCAAAATATGGTTAACAGACCTTGAAACTGATGCTGAAGATCAAAATACAATAACCATTCCCAAGCAAGTATCTTTCGTTCTACTACTTGCCACAATAGTGACATTATTTATAGGAATATGGCCTGAACCCCTTGTCGAAATGGCACAGAGGGCAGTACCTATATTAAGAGCGGGTTAATTTCGTGTATCAAAAAAACTTTTTTTCATTAAACCTAATTAACCCAACTTTAGCGATCCCCAGCAATCAAATTTTCGTTTACCAATTAACAAAAAAAACTAAACCTGATTTAACCACCTTTAGAAGGCTACTCTGGGATAACTTGGTCCTTTACACCTTGGTCCATTCGCCCTCTACTTACTACTATTTAACGAAGTGTCCGATTTCCTACGCAGCTATTTAACGGTCGCCGTCTTCGGTGTCCTGGCATGCGCCCTTGTGGGCGCTTTCGTAGGCCTGAGCGCGCTCATACGACCTTCACGAAAACAAGATCAGAAATATCTGACTTACGAATCAGGAGTGGACCCAGTAGGAACCGGATGGGCTCAAAGCAATATTCGATACTACATTTTTGCCCTACTGTTCGTAATGTTTGATGTTGAAGCTGTATTCATCTTCCCGTGGGCAACACGCCTTGAGGAATATGGACTATTCGGTTTAGTGGAAATGGCAATTTTTATATTCATACTCCTTTTAGGGCTTCTATACGCTTGGAGAAAAGGAGTACTGAAATGGTTTTGATCCACAATGTTCAGCAAAGGAGGGGAAGATGGGCTTAGTTGAATCTGGCAAGATGCCCAAACCACTTACCAAACTCCTCAACATGAGTCGTAGATATTCCATGTGGGTATACCAATGGGGCTTAGCATGTTGTGCGATTGAAATGGGCGCAGCCTTCGCATCTCCTCGTTATGACGTTATGAGACTTGGAGTTATTCCTCTTCCAGCAAGCCCAAGGCAAGCAGATTTTCTTGTAGTCTCAGGAACAGTTACTGATAAGATGGCGCCTGCAGTTCGAAGACTCTGGGAACAAATGCCTGATCCTAAATACGTCATATCAATGGGCTCATGTGCTAATTGCGGAGGCCCATATTGGGATTCATATTCGGTAACGAAAGGCGTAGACCAAATCATCCCCGTAGACGTATACGTTCCAGGTTGCCCACCGAGACCCGAAGCCTTATTGGAAGGAATTGTCCTCCTTCAAGAAAGAATCATGAATGAAGATATGGCTGAACGATGGAAAGGGGATCCAATTGTTGTCGAGTAACAAAGCAATTCCTCACCGCCGTAAAATTGAAAGGGAGATTCATGGCTGAAATACCAGAACATCTCCTTAAACGCGCAGAAGCAGCTCGTGAAAAAGCTCAAGCCAATCAAGAATCAAAATCACCCTCAAGTGAGGAAACAACTGATCAAACAACTGTCGCTGTTGCTGATGAGAGTCCTATAGAAGAGGTTGATGAAAAGGCAGAGACTACTCTACAGAAAATACAATCTGGACTTGGGGAAAAGATTATCTCATCTCATATAGCACCCAATAGAGGCTTATGGATACGCGTAGCTAGCAAAGATTGGCGAGAAACAGCACAATTTCTAAAAGACCAACTTGACTGCAGTTTCTTTGACTGGCTCTCAGTTATTGATTGGATGCCATCACCGTATGGAAGAGAATTGGATACCGAACAAGACATAGAACCAGAAACCATTAACCCCGAAGAACAACCTATTGAGTGGGGATATACGGGTGGGCAAACAAGATTTCAACTTATTTGTCGGGTCTACTCAATCTCACTAGGAATAGGAGTAATAGTCAAAGCAGATTTAGATGATCAAAGTCCACGAGCCCTATCACTCATCCCGATTTACCCTGGAGCAAACTGGCATGAACGCGAAGCACGTGAAATGTTCGGAGTCACATTTGATGAACACCCAGACCTAAGAAATATCTATCTTCCAGGGGACTTTGAAGGTCACCCTCTACGAAAAGATTATCCACTCCTTTCGAGAAGAATGAAACCATGGCCTGGAATCGTAGATGTAGAAGTAATGCCTGGAGAAGAGAAATGAGTATGACCTCAGAGAGCGATCAACTCGCTTACATCGCCTCTCAGGCAGCCGACGCGAGAGTGAACGTTGAAGTAGAAACTAATGAAGGAATGACCTTGAACCTAGGGCCTCAACACCCTGCAACACATGGAACTCTCCGCATTATTGCAAAACTTGACGGAGAAAAAGTCATTACCGCAGAGCCGATAATGGGATACATGCATCGAGGCTATGAAAAATTAACAGAAGTACGAACTTACCCTCAGGTCACAACACTTATCAACAGAATTGACTGGCTAGGAAGTTTCGCAAATGAAGTCCCATTTATTCTTGCAGCAGAACAACTTATGGAAGTTGAAGCACCCCCGCGTGCACAATGGATTAGGACAATACTTTTTGAACTTAGCCGGATCGCAAATGTTTGCCTCTTCCTTGGAGATATGGCAGTCCAAATAGGAGCAACAACACCTGTCTTTTACGCATTTCGTGATCGGGAATTTGTTCTAAATCAAATAGAACGCGTTACCGGAGGTCGATTCCACCCTAACTTTGACCGAATCGGAGGACTTAAAGATGACCTTCCTAAAGGTTGGATAGAAGAAACACGTGGTGCTTTGAAACGAATGGAGGCTTTTTGTGATGAGATGGAAGAACTTGTACTCGGAAATGAAATCTTCCAAGCAAGAACTAGAGGGATAGGTACAATACCGAGTGATGTGGCTCTAGCTTATGGCCTCTCCGGAGCTAACCTTAGGGCATCTGGAGTTGATTGGGATATACGTCGCGATGCAAACGTAGGATTAGTCTACGATCAGGTTGACTGGAAAGTATGGACACATCCAGACGGCGATTCTTTTGCTCGATTCTGGGTAAGACTCCAAGAAACACGAGAAGCCTGCAAGATTATTGACCAATTACTCGGCACTATACCTTCTGGCCCGATAATGGCGAAAGTACCAAGAATTATCAAAGTACCACCTGGAGAAGCTTACGTAGCAACAGAAAACCCACTCGGAGAAATGGGTTTCTACGTTGTTAGCAAGGGAGACCTTACCCCCTTCAGGGTGAAAATCCGATCAGCGAGTTTTTCAAACATGTCAATCGCCCCTTGGGTGCTCAAAGATGTATTTGTGCCAGATATTATTTCCATACTTGCTTCTCTCTATTTCATACTCGGAGATATAGACCGATGATTGATCTCCTAGCTTTAAGCCCAGCATGGTGGCAAGAAACATTTCTAATCAAAGTACCTATAGGGCTCCTAGCGGTTCTCCTACCAGCAGGAACAATTGTCTACCTCTATTTGTTTAAAGCAATCTCATTCATGCAAAGCCGTTTAGGGCCAATGGAAGCAGGACCATACGGCTCCTTGCAACTCCTTGCTGAAGTAGGAAAGTGGATCCAAAAAGAAGATATCTTTCCATCCAAAGCTGACAAATTCGTTTTCGCTGCCGCCCCTTTTGTTGTTCTAATGTCAACATTTTTACTTGTAGTTATTATACCTGCCGGCCCCGATGCTCTATTCGTGGATCTTGACGCCGGTATCTATTTTGCTATGGCAGTCTCATCGGTCTCAGTCATAGGAATTCTTATGGCTGGTTGGTCATCAGCTAATAAATACTCCCTTTTGGGAGGAATCCGAGCAGCAGGACAACTGATTGCTTACGAACTCCCACTCATACTCGCAGTCGTAGGAGTAGTTATCCAAGCAGGAACTATGAATATGCAAGGAATAGTTCTAGCTCAAGCAGAAGGAGAAATTTTTGGCTGGGGGGGGATAGGTAATCCATTTATCCTTACACAATTCATAGGGTTCGTAATATTTATGATTGCAGTCCAAGCCGAACTCACTCAAGCTCCGTTTGATATGCCAGTCGCAGAATCAGAACTAGTAACCGGTTACTTAACTGAATACTCAGGGATACGATTCCTACTCTTTTTCATAGGGGAATTTGCATCAGCTGGCGTATTCTCCGCTATAGCTGCTGTCCTATTCTTCGGAGGATGGTATGTACCAGGAATCGACCCAGCCAGTCAGATATTCAACGTTATAGGGCCACTAATCTTAGCTGGGAAAATGATGATTATCGCTTTCCTGATTTTCTGGTTCCGATTCACGTTCCCCCGATTTAGAGAGGACCAATTGCAAAGACTCGCTTGGAAGTTCCTCATTCCTTTAAGCCTCGCGAACATAGCTTTAACTGGTGTTCTTAAGGTGGCAGCATGATAATAATTACCCTAAATAACTTTCGCTCAAACGTAATTGGAGGCCACTTCTAATGTCACAATTACCAGGATTACTAAAAGGATTAAAAGTTACCTTTAAAACCATGATTAAAACCCTCTTCCCTGGAGGGCTACTCAAACCAATACCAAAACCAAGCGAAGGTGCTTTAACGGTTCAATACCCGCACGTAAAAGAAGCACCTCCACCACGTGCTCGTGGTGTCATAGCCCTTCACGAAGGAAACTGCACAGCCTGCATGCTCTGCGCAAGAGAATGTCCAGACTGGTGTATCTATATTGAGGGACATAAAGAATTAGCCCCACCTAGGCGAGAAGGAGGGAAGCCTCGTCAAGTTAATGCACTGGACAGATTTGATATTGACTACTCGCTATGCATGTTCTGTGGAATTTGTGTTGAAGTCTGCCCTTTCGATGCACTTTTCTGGACACCCGAATACGAATTCTCAGAACTAAAATTAGCCGACCTTCTTCATGACAAAGAACGACTTGGAGAATGGATGGAAACAGTCCCAGATTTCGAAGAATATGAAGATGGCTCCGAACAAAAAGTCAGGAAAGTGCCGCCCACATGATCGCACAAAACGTCTTCTTCTCCATCTTCGCTCTCCTCATGATTGTTTCAGCCCTTAAGGTCGTAACAACAAAGAACATCGTCCATGCCGCGCTCTGGCTCGTACTTGTTCTCGCCGGTGTAGCTGCCCAATTCCTGCTTCTCGGAGCTGAATTCATTGGGGTAACGCAAATTCTCGTATATATCGGAGCGGTAATCGTACTTCTGCTTTTCGGAGTTATGTTAACCAAAGCGAGTATCGGTGACGAAGAAAACATAAATATGTCTAACAGAGTTATTCCTGCAATTATCGCAACACTCATGTTTGCAGTGATGTCCTATTCCATTATTGATAGTTTCCGAGGTGAGAAACTTCCAACAGAAACAGTCACAAATGCAGCAACCGTTTCAGACTCGATCTTCTCAGATTTCATAATTCCATTCGAAGCAGTTTCTGTTCTGCTTCTAGCAGCACTAATTGGTGCAGTTGTAATCGCAAGAAAGGAAGCAGCATGAGTGTCGCACAATATCTGCTCCTTAGCTCCGTTCTTTTCTGTATCGGCATTTATGGCGTCTTGTCACGCAAAAACGGTGTCATGGTACTGATGTCAATTGAATTAATTCTTAATGCTGTAAACATTAATCTTGTCGCTTTCTCCGCGTTAACTGACAACATCGCAGGAGAAGTATTCGCATTATTTGTAATAGCTATCGCAGCTGCAGAAGTAGGAGTGGGACTAGCAATCGTATTGCTCATTTTCCGAAACAAGCAGAATGTTGACTTGTCAGAAATAGACCAGATGAAGGGATGATGATGACAAATTTACTCGCACTCGCAGAATCTATCCCATCTAAAACAGTTCAAGCAAGCGGCTGGTTCTTAGAGACCGCTTGGCTTATACCAGCTTTGCCAGCCCTCTCCTTCTTCATGATTCTATTCTTCGGTAAAAGAATGAAATATAAAGGCGCTGAGATAGGGATCACTGCACTAGCAATAGCATTTATTCTTGCAATTTGTTGTGCCGGCCAATGGATCAATCAGGTAAACAATGCAGGACACGGCCATGACCAAGAACATCATCAAGGTGATGACCATGGAGAAGAACACCAGGGTTCCAACGAAGCACTAAATTCAGAGAATATAGAAATCGCAGCCAGTGAGAACATCACTATCTACGCTGCAGAAGAGAAAGGTGAAGGTCACGAATCAGTTGCAGTTGATGCAGTAATTCAACGCTTTACTTGGTGGGAAAGTGGGGGGAGAACTTTCCATGTTGGAATTATGGTCGACGGCCTTACCGTAATGATGCTATTCGTCGTTACAGCAATTTCACTTCTCGTTCATATCTATTCAACCGATTATGTTTCAGGAGATAGAAGATATACCCACTATTTCGCATTCCTTAGTTTGTTCTCAGCATCAATGCTTTTCTTTGTTCTAAGTGAAAATATTCTGCAGACCATCGTCGGCTGGGAACTGGTAGGCGTGTGCTCTTTTGCATTGATAGGGCACTGGTGGGAAGAGAAACCCAACTCAGATGCTGCTTTAAAAGCCTTTTTAACTAACCGTGTTGGAGACATGGGCTTACTTGTAGGAATGATAATCCTGTTCTGGTCAGCAGGAAGTTGGAGCATCGTAGATATCAACGTAGCTGCCATAAACAATGAAATAGGGCAAAGCACTCTGCTCATCGCTTCCCTCTGCCTAACAGCAGCCGTAATGTCAAAATCAGGCCAATTCATCCTCCACACCTGGCTACCTGATGCTATGGCAGGCCCGACACCTGTTTCAGCACTTATCCATGCCGCAACAATGGTTGTTGCAGGAATATATATGGTGGCACGACTGTACGGTGTTTTCTTTGAAGGATACGACATTGCCGGCTCAAGCTTCAACGTTCTAGCACTCGTCGGCTCAGTCACACTCGTCGGAGCAGGACTTCTTGCATTTGTGCAAGATGACATTAAAAAAGTGTTGGCGTACTCAACTGTCTCACAGCTAGGCTATATGGTCATGGCTTTAGGGGTAGGGGCATGGACAGCTGCAGTATTTCACCTATTTACCCACGCATTCTTCAAAGCAGGTCTCTTCCTCGGAGCGGGATCAGTCAGTCATTCCGTCCACAGTTTTGATATGAAAAAATCAATGGGTGGCATGCGAAAATTCATGCCAACGACATACAAAACATTCTTAGTATGCACAATAGCGCTTATGGGTATACCGCCACTTGCCGGATTCTGGTCAAAAGATGAGATCTTAGTCGGGACTGGAGGCTGGGGGCTTTTCGGGGGAACTGGTGGAAACGGAACCTATGTTTTCGCCCTCGTAATGGGGATCATCGGAGCTGCATTGACATGTGCATATATGACAAGAGTTATTTATCTCACATTCTTCGGAGAATTCCGAGGAGACACCCATGGCCATGGCGATCCCCATGAATCAGGAAAGAGAATTACCGTTCCACTGATAATTCTTTCTGTTATGGCTGTTGCCGCTGGATTCCTAAACCTTCCAGTTGGATTTCTAACAGGAAACACGACTGGTTGGCAAGAACGATTCGGCCACTATGTTGAACCAGTAGCAACATATTTCCCTGGGATTTCTCATGGAACGCCTAGCTGGTCCCTTGCAATATTCTCTACATTTGTAGCCTTATCAGGAGTGGCCTTAGCAGCTCACTACTTCTTCGTGAAAGTCAAAGCGCAAAGCCCTGCTGCTACCGAACTGACAAATGGTTTAACCTCGAAAAATAAACTAGCCAAAGCAGGCCACACAGTTCTCAAACAGAAATACTATCTAGACCACCTATATACCGACATTATCGCAAATGGGACAAAAGGACCCGTGGCTGATGCGGCATACTGGTCAAACCAAAAGGGCATTGACGAACTTGTTAACCAAGTAGGGAAACAAGCAACAAGATCTGCCACTTTTGTCTATGAAAAGATTGACCAAAATTTGGTTGATGGAGTGGTAAACCTTTCAGGTAAAGCATCTGAAGGTCTTGGTGAAACCACACGTACTATTATCCAACGCGGCAAGGTTCACCAATATGCCGCCATTATGTTCGCAGCCACCACAATTTTGGCTGGCTTATTTATTGTGTTCGTCTAGGAGAAAACTGATATGGATTTTGAAAATAATTGGCTCCTAAGCCTTATGATATTCCTTCCACTTGCAGGAGCAGCTGCCGTAATGGCGGTTCCGAAAGCTAAAGAGGAAGTGATAAAAGCTATAGCTCTATTAACGTCACTTACAACAGCCTTACTCGGTGCGTTCATGCTGATTAGTTTTGATTACGGGAAATCAGCTGATCTGCAATTCGCCGTTGATAAAGACTGGATAGGTGTTATTAATAGCCGATACTTATTAGGTATCGATGGAATGTCGTTACCTCTCATCGCTCTAACGGTCTTTATTGTCCCTTTGTGCATTGTTTACACATTCGGACACTTCCCTGAACCAAAAAACCCGAAAGCAATTCTCTCATTAATTCTTATTCTAGAAACTGGAATGATCGGAACTTTCGTCGCACAAGACCTAATACTCTTCTTCGTCTTCTTCGAGGTTGTTCTCCTACCAATGTTCTTCATGATCGCAGTATGGGGCGGAGATGACAGACGTTATGCTTCCTTAAAATTCTTCCTGTACACAATGTTTGGTTCAGCCCTGATGTTGGTAAGTTTTCTTGCCCTATATTTCCTCGCTGATGGAACAATCGTTGGAGATGAAGCTCAAACATTCTCAATGGTCGCCCTTTCCGAAGGAGCCACCTTAGGAATAAGCCGAACAGCACAATTATGGATTTTCGCTGGGATGTTCGTCGGCTTCGGGGTTAAGGTTCCAATGTTCCCATTCCATACATGGCTACCAGATGCACACACACAAGCACCAACGGTAGGTTCAGTGATTCTTGCAGCTGTCTTACTAAAATTAGGGACATATGGATTTATAAGAATTGCTATTCCCATGCTCCCCGAAGCAGCAGCAGCATGGGCGCCTTTCATAGGCCTTCTAGCAGTAATAGGAATTATTTACGGAGCTTTAGGATGTCTTGCCCAAAGAGACATGAAGCGGCTTATCGCATTTTCCTCAGTAGCTCACATGGGGTTCGTCATGTTAGGAATAGCTACGTTAACTGATTTCGGAATCAATGCAGCTATCTTCGGTATGGTTGCACATGGCTTGATCACGGGAATGTTGTTCTTCCTCGCTGGATCAATGAAAGACAGATACCACACACTAGACATGAATAGGCTTGGCGGACTCTTAGTATCGGCACCACGGATGGGCTGGATTCTAGGATTCTGTGCGATGGCTTCTCTAGGGCTTCCCGGTTTAGCAGGATTCTGGGGTGAATTCCCGGCGATCCTAGCAAGCTATAACCCTGCAGCTATCCTTTCTGAAACAACGTTTAGAGCCTATATGGTAGTTGCCGCATTAGGTACAGTCCTAGCAGCAGGGTATCTCTTATGGATGCTTCAAAAAACAGCTATGGGAACACCTAAAGAAGAATTTAAGGACAATCCTGAGATCTCTGACGTTAAATCGTACGAATGGATTTCATGGGCTCCAATACTCGCTCTCATTCTATTCTTCGGCCTGTACCCAAGACCAATTTTTACAACCACAGACGATGCCGTAGTTAAATCGTTGACAGTAAATGTGCAAGGCCAAGAAGTAGATAATTGCCTTGAACTTGAAGGAGAAGAACAAGGGAAATTATGTTTCGCAAATATTCGCGACCTTCTAGAAGAGGCAGGGCAATAACCAATGCTCGACCTTCTGTCATCCCTGATCGGGTTTTTCGCGACAACAGCGGAATTCAATAGACCACCTATTGATTGGCATGCAGTGGCGCCTGAATTGTGCCTTCTTGGAGGCGGAGCGACCATCACGCTCATTGATGTTATTTGGAGAGAAAAAGCTCGAGCGACCACCTCTGCGCTTGCAGGCCTTTTCTTACTTGCCCCACTCATTCCAATATTAACATTAGCCATTGACTCTGAAGACAGGAGTATGTTTAACGGAGCATACGTCATTGACAAGTATTCTCTCATCGTCAAAGCAATCTTTCTACTAAGTGGGTATGTAGTCATACTTCTATCTACAAACTATGTAGCAGAAGGAGAATATTGGGAAAACGAATATTACGGGATGCTTCTTTCCTCAATCCTCGGAATGGTTATTATGGCCTCTGCTCGCGACCTTATTACTATTTTCGTCGCCTTAGAACTTCTCTCCATACCCGCCTACATGCTGGCTACTTGGAGGAAGAAAGATCTGAAGAGCAACGAAGCAGGACTCAAATATTACCTTATGGGCGTTTTCGCATCGGCGATAATGCTCTATGGAATGTCACTCATATTTGGAGCTAGTGGAAGCACACTCCTTCAGGAAATCAATGCATCTATCAGCACAGAAGAAACAAGCACATCAATAATCACCTTAGGAATCATTTTTGTCACCATTGGTTTCGGATTCAAAGTTTCCGCCTTTCCATTCCATACTTGGGCTCCTGACACATATGAAGGAGCACCTACTCCTGTTACCGCCTTTCTTGCTGTTGCTTCGAAGGCGGCCGGATTCGTTGCTTTGATGAATATAGTTGTCGTCGGTTTCCTTGGAAGAGAAGATGTTTTTCAGCCACTGATTTGGATCCTTGCCGCTCTTTCAATGACAGCAGGGAATGTCATGGCTCTTCGGCAGACAAATATCGTTCGATTGATGGCCTATTCCGGAATAGCGCAAGCAGGTTTTATGCTTGCCCCATTAGCCGTAGCTGGTGAAAGCCTAGAAATTGCTGACAAATCAGTATCTGCTGTCGTTACGTACTTAGCAATTTATGCTGCTATGAATCTTGGAGCATTCGCAATCATCCTTGCCGTATCCAGGGCCACAAAAACGGCAGAAATTGATAGCTACCATGGCCTCTTCAGAACTTCTCCTAGTTTGGCAGTAATGATGACAATATTCCTTGCTTCTCTAGCTGGGATACCTCCTTTAGGAGGCTGGTTCGCAAAATTTTCTGTCTTTACGTCACTTACAAGCGCGGATACAAATTGGGGATATGGCCTAGCGGTCATTGCCGCAATTAATGCTGTAATCGCCTTTGGATATTACGGGCGAATAGCAATGAAGATGTGGGTGGAAGAACCACATGAAACGCATTCCACGCAGATGAAAGTTCCCGTGTCTTTAACAACGGCCTTAGTTATTACGGTATCTATGACTCTCGCATTCGGAGTCGTACCAGGAATTGTCACGCATTTCACTGATGTTTCACTCATCGCTCTTGGTGGTTAGCCTCAAAAGAGTAATTCTTATTGCTGTAACCTGTAACTGTGGTTCAGTATGGCACTAGATAAAACGATTAAAGAGAAAATATCTGAAAACGGACCTATTTCCTTTAGTCAATTTATGGAGATGGCACTCTATGACCCTGAACTGGGTTTCTATACACGTGGAGGAGCTGGACGAAAACGAGATTTCATTACTAGCCCCGAATCAGGACCATTGTTTGGGAAGCTCATAGCCAAAGCTATAGATCAATGGTGGGTGCAGCTTGGAAGTCCGAAAAACTTTACTTTTCTAGAAAGTGGTGCCGCCTCGGGAACACTGGCACGGTCGATTCTTCGCTCCGAACTCAACTGTCGAGATGCATTGGAGTATGTGGCCGTAGAAACAAGCGAAAATCAAAGAAACAATCAACCACCCGAAATCAAATCAATAGCAGAAATGCCTTTACAAATAGAAAATGGAATCATCTTCGCTAACGAACTATTAGATAATCTTCCCTTTGATATCTATGAATCTACCGACGGCGGAAGATGGAATGAGGTTCGCGTAGGGATTCAAAATGGAAACCTCACGGAAGTTCTTCTTACGCCCATGGAGAATCAACCAGAATTTTCTTTAGAGAAGAGTGGAATAAGAGTTCCTTTTCAGAAAGCCGCTCAAGAATGGCTGGAAATGGCATTTTCTACTCTTAAAAATGGACGAGTAGTGGTAGTTGACTACGCAGTAGACCAATTTCCCGTTCCGTTAGAGAAAAAATGGCTGCGGACTTATAGACAACACCAGCAAACTAGTCACCCCTTATTAAACCCAGGTACGAAAGATATAACTTGTGATGTTGATATAAGTCAATTGGGTCATGTCCGCACACCGACATCTATTCAGACACAAAGAGAATGGCTCTTGGGTTTAGGTATAGAAAGGCTAGTAAACGAAGGTAAGAAATATTGGTTGGAAAATGCTCATAAACCCGACCTTGTCGCTCTTGAGGCAAGAAGTCGGATTACCGAAAGTGAAGCTTTACTTGACACAGAGGGCTTAGGCGGATTCAAAGTCATTGAGTGGGAAGTGAAATCTTCTCCTCAGATCGCCCAGTGCAATACATGAGAGTAATGTCAATACAGAACCACGTAAATTAGGGGGTTAAGAATGGCGGATAAACAAGCTATTGAAGAGTTCTATGTAGAAAATAGGACTTTCCCACCGTTATCTGATTTCACACAGACAGCTTTAGCGAGTGACAGTTCACTCTATGAAGAAGCAGAAGTAGATTTTGAAGCTTTTTGGGCGAGACAAGCCCGAGAGTTACTTACATGGGAGAAAGACTTTACCTCAATCCTTGAATGGGAACTTCCTTACGCAAAATGGTTCTCTGATGGGGAATTAAATATTTCATACAACTGCTTAGACCGACATGTTCAAAATGGGAAAGGGAACAAAGTCGCCTTTCATTGGGAAGGCGAACCGGGTGATACGAAAACAATCACCTATAACGAGTTACTCATTGAAGTATCAAAATTTGCAAATGTATTGAAAAATTTTGGCCTTCAGCGCGGAGATACGGTCGCCATCTACATGCCTATGATCCTAGAGTTGCCAATCGCAATGCTTGCGTGTGCCCGGATAGGGGTCGCCCACTCAGTAATCTTTGGCGGATTTAGTCCAGATGCAATAATTGATCGCTGCGAAGATGCAGGAGCAAAACTTATTATCACAGCGGATGCAGGGTACAGAAGAGGAGAACCGTCACTATTGAAGATAAATGTTGACGCTGCTCTATCTTCAGGTGCCCCATCAGTCAAACATGTTGTGGTTGTGGATAGATGCAATACAGCCGTTGAGATGAAAGAGGAAAGAGATTACTGGTGGCATGACCTTATGTCTCATGCTTCTAAAAATTGTCCTGCGGAACCTATGCCGGCAGAACAACTCTTATATCTCTTATATACATCAGGAACGACGGCAAAGCCGAAAGGAATCATGCACACTTCAGGAGGCTACTTAACCCAAGTCGCCTTCACCCACAAATACGTATTCGATTTGCAACCAGAAACAGATATTTACTGGTGCGCAGCTGATATAGGTTGGGTAACAGGGCACAGCTATATTGTCTATGGCCCATTAACTAATGGGTGCACTTCAGTTATGTACGAAGGAACCCCAGATACTCCTCGAGAAGATCTTAGAGAAGGAACAGATAGGCAATTATGGTTAAAAGATCGTCTATGGGACATTATCGAAAGATATAAAGTCACTCAGCTTTATACTGCCCCCACGGCAATCCGAACATTCATGAAATGGGGGAACGAAGAACCCCGAAACCATGATCTCAGCTCGCTCAGAGTTTTGGGGACAGTTGGCGAGCCAATAAATCCTGAGGCATGGATGTGGTATCACGAAAATATAGGCGGGTCGTCAACTCCAATTGTAGATACATGGTGGCAGACGGAAACTGGAGGCCATATGATCACCCCACTTCCAGGTGTTACTACTACTAAACCAGGGTCCGCTTGTTCTGCAATACCTGGTGTCTTTGCTGAAGTTGTTGACGATGCAGGTAAAAAAGTAGAACAAGGAGGAGGATATCTTACGATCACGAAACCTTGGCCTTCAATGTTGAGAGGAATATGGGGAGACCCCGAAAGATATCTTGAAACTTATTGGAGTACTTATGAGGGAAAATACTTCGCTGGAGATGGAGTCAAGATAGACAGTGACGGGTATTTGTGGCTTCTTGGAAGAGTAGATGATGTAATGAATATATCCGGCCACAGAATTTCAACTGCGGAAGTGGAGTCAGCACTTGTTGATCACCCAAGTGTTGCAGAAGCAGCAGTAGTAGGTGCAACAGACTCCACAACTGGCCAAGCCATAATTGGTTACGTTATTCTTCGAGGAAGTTTTGAATCCTCCAATAAACTTCGCGATGAGATAAGAAATCATGTTGCTGAAAAGCTTGGTCCGATAGCGCGACCTAAAGCTATTTTCCTTGTTCCTGATTTACCTAAAACGCGATCTGGAAAGATCATGCGGAGACTTTTACGTGACGTAGCCGAAGGTCGTGACCTTGGTGACACAACTACATTAGCTGATGCAAATGTGGTTATAGCCATTCAAGATAGGGCTGGGAATAGCGAAGAAGACTAAAAAAGCGATCATGAAGGTCACAATTTTTACGACTAAGCGAGCAACTCCATAATTTTTCTTGCAACTATAGGGGCAGCATTTTGATTTTGGCCGGTGACAATATTCCCGTCTACTTCCCACCAGTTTGCAAACGGATCTCTGAATCTGTGGGTGCAACGGAAATCAGCTTCAAGTCGCCTTAATTCCGTTTCCGGATGATGAGGGGTGGAAGTTATACGTAAGTCCCGAACTTGTTTATCAGTTACACCTGTGACACGACGTCCCTTAACTAGGGGCTCACCAGTTAGACCTTTAGCTTTAAGGAAGCCAAGAGGCCCATGACATACCCCGCCAAGAATCTTTCCCTTCTGATTCGCCTCTGTCACTTTCTCACCAACAGCCTCAGAAAATCCTAGATCAAAGGCAGCTCCCCAACCTCCGGCAAAATATATCACATCGTATTTATCAATATTTACATCACCGATTGCCAGGGATTCAGAAAGCTTCTTCTTGAGTAGGCCATCTTTAAGAGATCTATCATCATGGTGAGTTCTAATTACTGGCCGGTACGACTGAGGGTCAATGGGGATTACCCCACCTAGGGGACTCGCTAAATCAACGTCCATTCCAGCATCGCTCCAAATGTAGTACGGAACAGTCATTTCAGATGCAAAAACTCCAGTGGGTTTACCATCGGTCATCTGATCTGTGTTGGTACACACTATTAACGCTCTTTTACCAGTTGCATCCTTTCCGAACTCTTCTGTATCTTCTGGATGCATCCCTGCTTTACGCAGAAGGGAACGCAAACCTCGAGCTAGCGCTGGCGGCGT
>Ga0315322_10000098_pt1 | contig 53428 bp, 43 predicted proteins | sample M110021515metaG_FD_203461 | JGI IMG/M metagenome (GOLD analysis project Ga0315322, IMG submission 203461) | Ammonia-oxidizing marine archaeal communities from Monterey Bay, California, United States - M1 100m 21515 | ecosystem: Environmental > Aquatic > Marine > Intertidal zone | place: USA... | reverse complement strand
GAATTCAGGCTGGACTAAACAAGCCCGCATGGGACTCTCTTCCCCAATGAGAATCATTTCCATCAAAGACGCTGTTTTCCAGAAAATCGAGGCCTCGCTCGACGCTCGCAAAGAAGACACTCAGCTCGAGGCACTAGCCGGTATCGATTGTGATCAGGAGGACATGGCAAACCAGCGAGAGCTGGGCGATGAAGACCCAGTGGTAACAATCGAGCTGATTGTGCAATGGCTGCCTGATTCCGGGGAAGGTATTCTTGACTGGTTTCAAGTGCGTGAATCCAACGCAGAAAAAGACCCACCAACAGTTGAGCATGGAGGCCCTTTGCTAGCCTTTAATAGTGAGGGTAAAGAGCCCGACCTTGATCTGCTTATCGATAATGCAGTGAAAGAACTCAATGAATCTATCACTTGGGCAGAGTTCGAGCTTGAAGAAGACGCCTAATGAACGCGGACTGGGATTTGGTCGTCATTGGCGGTGGGGCAGCAGGATTTTTCACTGCCATCACTGCTGCTGAGTCACAGCCCGGGATCCGTGTACTCATTTTAGAAAAAACAGCTCACATCTTGGGTAAAGTAAGAATTTCTGGTGGTGGGCGTTGTAACGTCACTCACGACTGCTCCGATGCTAGGGAGCTTTCCAATAACTACCCACGAGGCAGCAAATCTCTGATCGGACCACTCCATCGATGGGGTGCAACAGATACTGTAGATTGGTTTCAGCAACATGGTGTTGAGCTGAAAACAGAGAGGGATGGTAGAATGTTTCCCATCACAGACGATTCCCAGACAATTGTAAACTGCCTACTGACGACCGCTGCAGATGCAGGTGTGCAGATCCATACTTCAAGTGCCGTAAACTCAATCACGCATCATGCAGCAGAAAATTTATTTACTATTACCACAGTCTCGGGAAAAGAATTACAAACCTCCTCTGTTCTACTAGCCACAGGCGGCACTCGTCTCGCCACAAGCGCTAAACTCGCAAAATCACTCGGGCACAATTTGACCGCTGACGTCCCATCTTTGTTCGCCTTCAATATCACTGACCCACGCTCTGAGGGGCTTCAAGGCATTGCAGTTCCAGATTCTGAAGTCACCGTCGAGGGCATGCAGTTATCCGCCAAAGGACCGCTACTCATCACTCATCATGGCTTCAGCGGCCCAGGCATTCTTAAGCTATCCGCATGGGGAGCACGTGAATTGAACGAAAAAAACTATCGTTTCACAATCACAGTAAACTGGATTCCGGGTCAAGACGCAGCCGCCACAATAACCAACACACGCGAGAGTTGGGGCAAGCGACAAGTGCGTAGCCAAGCACCATTCGACAATTTACCCAAACGACTTTGGCAACGGCTATGCAACGCAGCTCTGGTTGCCACTGATTGCACATGGTCACAACTTAATAAGGAAACCACTCAATACCTAACTAATGAGCTCACATGTGGAAGGTTTCAGGTCTCTGGAAAAAGTACTAATAAAGATGAATTTGTCACCTGCGGCGGCGTTAATCTGAAGGAAGTAAACCTTAAAACCATGGAAAGCAAACTGGTGTCCGGACTTTATTTTGCAGGGGAAATACTAGATATTGATGGCATCACAGGCGGATTTAACTTTCAGAATGCTTGGACTTGCGGTCGACTTGCAGGTATTGCCATTGCCGATAAGCCGTAAATTACGCACGACAAACCAACCAGAGGCAACAAAGTGTAACGAGTCAGCCTGTGCGCCATGGCATGTTTCCCTCCAGGTGTCGTCAACGCTGACGGCGCTCTTTTTTCCAACTTGGCTATGAGATCATATATCTTACGCTGGTGCACCCACTGCATCACCAGCAAGTGGCTCACCATCTTCACCATCAACGGTAGCTACTGATGACTTGCTAACACCCTCGCCAGCTTGGTTACCCGGAATCACCTTGTCCGACGGCGGGGTCGGCGGATTCTTCATCTCCCCATGCTCGAGCAAATCTTCTACCTGAGATGCATCGAGGGTTTCGAACTCTAACAAAGCATCAGCAAGAAGCTTGAGCTTGTCGTTATGCTTGATGAGCATCTCCTCAGCTAGGCCGTATGCACCATCAATGAGGCTCTTGATCTCGGCATCGATCTGGCGTGAGGTCTCCTCCGAATAAGTCTTGTTTGACCCCATATCACGGGCAACAAATACCTCACCACGATTCTCCCCATATTCCACCATGCCAAGTTTTTCACTCATTCCCCATTCACAAACCATCTTGCGTGCGATATTTGTAGCCATACGAATGTCTCCAACAGCTCCGTTAGTTACATTCCCAAAAGTGATTTCCTCGGCCACCCGTCCACCCATAGCCACGACGAGCTGATCCACCAACTCCTTTTGCCGATACGTAAACTTATCTTCCTCAGGCAAAAACATTGTCGATCCCAGCGATGGCCCACGCGGTATAATAGTGACTTTGTGAAGCGGATCAGTATGATCCAACAGGACATTGAGTATTGCATGGCCCGCCTCATGGTAAGCCGTGTTTTCTTTCTCTTTCTCGCTGAGCGCCATACTGCGCCGCTCTCGTCCCCAACGAACCTTGTCCCGTGCTTCCTCCATCTCGGCGAGAGTCACTGCTTTGAGATTCTTACGGGCAGCAAGCAGTGCTGCCTCATTAATTAAATTGGCAAGTTCCGCACCAGAAAATCCAGGAGTGCCACGAGCAATGACATTAAGATCAGTATCAGGATCCATTTTTATTTTTTTAACATGCACTCCAAGGATTTGCTCACGCCCATTGACATCAGGTAGCCCAACAGTTACCTGACGGTCAAATCGTCCAGGGCGCAACAGCGCAGGATCAAGAACATCAGGTCTATTTGTTGCCGCAATAATAATCACACCAGTACGAGTATCAAACCCATCCATCTCGACAAGAAGCGCATTCAGCGTTTGCTCACGTTCATCGTGGCCTCCTCCCATACCATGCCCACGGTGACGACCCACGGCATCGATCTCATCAATAAATATCAAACAAGGAGAATTTTTCTGCCCTTGTTCGAACATATCACGCACACGGCTGGCACCAACACCAACGAACATTTCGACAAAGTCAGATCCTGAAATAGAGAAAAATGGGACATCCGCCTCACCTGCAATGGCACGAGCAAGAAGCGTCTTACCAGTTCCGGGAGGACCAACCATCAGTAAACCCTTGGGTAAGTTACCTCCCAGTTTTTGAAATTTCTTGGGGTCGCGAAGATACTCAACAACCTCCACTAGCTCATCCTTTGCCTCCTCAATACCTGCCACATCGTTGAACGTCACTTTGTTCCCATCCATGGTCAAGAGGCGTGCCTTGGATTTACCAAAACTCATGGCACCTTTACCCGCAGACTTCATCTGATGGCGAAACAAGAAAAATATCACAAGAATGATAAGCATGATTGGCAACAGCTGCACCAGCAGAAAACTCATCGTACCACTTTCTTGCTTGTAAGGCGCTATTGCATTGACGAACTGACGATCGGATTCGGGAATTTCAAACAGATTGAGATCAATTTCAAACTTGGCTAGTTCACTGGGGTCTTTGGCTCCCATTCTGACAGGAAACACATAGCGTTTACCCAGTATATATTTATCATCTGAACCGTTCAATGAAACGATCTCAAACGCACTATTCGGGTCATTCTTGATCACCGAGCGGCGCGCTAAAATACGTCGCAGATCAAGGAGTGATAGCAACTCACGATCATCAACTGCAGGCATTTCCTCTACAATCCGCAGTGGAATCGCATGACGAGATTGAATTGCCTGCAATTCGTCCAGATTCAACTGAGCATTGATGGGAATACGAAATTCCTTTTGCTCCGCCTTGTCCGTGTCGTTATCCCATGGATCATTCTTGTAGTAGAAACCGGTAATTTTCGGCACAGCATTGGATTCACCACTTTTTGTCAGCTTGTGCTCCTTGTTGGGTATCACTTCGCCTTTTTCAGGAAGATCTTGATCAGAGATGATTTTCCCGGAATCAACCCAATCCCGAAACTCGTTGTATGTAAGCCTCTTGGCCTTACCACCCGCATTCCAGGCAACGAAGAGAATACCAAGAGCTATTGTCATCAAGATGATAACACGCCAGTTGAGGCCACCGCTCTTCGGTGCGTTTCCTTGATCTTTGCGGCTCCTAGGTGATGATGGAGGTTCTGGTGGTTGCTGATTGGCCATAATAATTTGTGTCTAATTGCGCCAAAAAACAAGGCGCGCTAGAAGCTAGCCCCTCTTTGAAAAAAGAAAACGCTTATTTTTAGAGAAAATGTGGCATTTTTCTCCGAAAAACACCATATCGCAGGATGCTTGCGCTCATTGAATTTCCCGATAATATAATCGCGTGGAAGAGGTAATCGATGAACAGAATAATAACAAACGCCCTCTATTCGGGTGGTTGGAAAATATTCCACTGATTCGGAGGATGATGCCCCCTGCTCCCAAGGGTATCGAGCGAGCTGGCGAACTAGTAGATATTTTTGCTTCATTCGTAGCCCTGGATAGCCGTGTAGATCTCGCAGAAGCTGAAATTGCTCTCGACCTGTTACGCCATACATTTCCCGAAGCCGACCACTCGTGGCTGGCCCGCCGCTTGCACCGTGCACTAGCCATACCGAGAGCTCCAGAAAAGGTAGCAGAGAACCTACGGAATGCCTTGGACGATGACGAAAAAACCTCCCTCGGACTGCAACTTTTCCTGCTCGTCGGGGCCTCTGGATCGTTTTTTCGTGGCAGCCAAGCATTCAATAAAGTGATGCAAAATCTTAACGCAAAGGATGCCGGTGCCGCCATCATGAGCGAGATGAAAGGTGAGCCACACACGGTGAAACTTCCGTTTGATAAAGTGACATTTGGTCATGCAGACAATGCCGACGTAAAAATTCTTGACCAAAATCAGAAGTTTGCTTTTTCAGCCTACCGCACAAAACAGCTGATCGTGATCCGCAATACTGGTATTGATCCAATCTGGATCAGTGGTAGCTCGCTGCAGAGCGGTCAACTAATACGTCTGCGCAAGCACCAAAGTATCGCCCTACCCGGCTGGGTCCTCACTGCAGAAGATATTTCTTTCTTCCTCAACTGTGCTCGCACTGGACATCGGCAAGCGCTCTACCTGAATGAAGATAATAATTCACTCACAGTTAACCGCATACGTTCGCGCCAAAGTGCCGTGCAGTTAGACTTTGGGTTCAATGTGCAAGTCAAGGCTCTCATTGAATCCAGCCTGCGTTTACCGGACGGCAAACCTATGGTGCCGGGTGAAATACACGAACTGCCCGTACAGGCTAAGCTGTTGTTAGAAAATGGTGCGCCCACCCACTTGGAAGATTTGCGCAAACAAGCAATGGCCTCAGGAAGCCGTTTCAAAATGAATGCCTCTGGGCAAGACTGTATTGTGTCCAATGACTCGTCCGCACTCAAACGTGGAGACGTGTTACTCACTCCGGGGCTGGCACGACGGGTCATACTTCGTATCAATTACAACCCGCAGACAGCCGAGGGCTATCTCAGCGTTTTAGATGCGGAACGCGTTGTCATGGTGAATGGTCACCCAATACGAGAAAACTGCAAACTGACAGACGGTGCGCTTATTCGTCTGAGCCCCAACCAGGCTGTAAGGTGCCGATTTAGCGAAGGTCTGCTCAACGAGGAGCGAGCAGTTATTCGTGAATTATCAGTTGATAACCTAAGCCACAAATTCAGTGCCGATAAAGTGGTACTGGATAACGTTTCTTTCACAGTCAAACGAGGGGAAATGCTCTGTATTATGGGCCCCAGTGGCTGTGGCAAAAGCACGCTACTAGCACACCTTGCAAGCCATTTACGCCCAAGACGAGGTCACGTTCGGCTAAATAACGTCTCACTATACGAGAACCGCAATCGCCTTGCTCAGTTCATTGCGAGTATGCCCCAGGAGGAGGCACTCAACCCGCAACTTACAGTGAGGGAACATCTGATCAACGCCTCGACGATCCGTAAACCACACTTGTCATCTACTGATCACTCAAAGCGAGTTGACGCTATACTTGCCGAGCTTGCTCTCCAGCCTCTGGCGCACAGAAAAGTCGGCTCACCCGGTGAAAAAACACTCAGTGGGGGCGAACGAGGACGCTTAAACTTGGGGCTAGACTTAAGTAGCCCAGCTGAGATTTTTCTTTTCGATGAACCCATATCAGGGCTCTCTTCAAAGGATTCAGAGCACGTCACCGAGAGTCTGCATACGCTCTCGCGAGACAATATCGTCATTGCATCACTACACCGCCCGGGCGCAAAAGTACTCCGGCTTTTTGATAAAGTGCTGATGCTGGATCAAGGAGGTAGAGTTACATTTTTTGGCACCCCGATGGAAATGGGTAAGTATTTTCGCGAGGCATGTAATGAACTCCAAATTCTCTCGCCACAAAAAATTAAGGACCAACAGGTAAGTGCAGACTTTGTTTTTGACGTCATAGAAACCCCTCTCTATGGGCCTGCAGGTAGAGAAACTGAAAGCATTCGCCGTTTCCCTCCCACATTCTGGCAAGAGCGATTTGAGGGAAGCCTACTTGTTAACGAGGTAGCTCGTGGGGATCAACCTGCTCATAGCAGACTCGGAGACACAGGCAAAGCCAGTGACAATACCGCAGTTCCCTCACCCGGTCGCCGCCAGCGGCTCTCTGAATGGAATCGACTCTTGCGCACCCACTTTCGCCGCTCTCTTAGATCCAAGTTCAGAAATCGTGGCACTATCTACAGCATTCTTCTGGAAGCTCCACTGCTAGCAGCACTCATCGGCACCACCCTGCGTGCATCCCCCGAGGGCTCATATGCATTCCATAGCGGTCTACACATGCCAGTTTATATTTTTCTGACAGCAACGATAGGCATGTTCTTGGGGCTGACTAATAGCGCGACCGAAATCCTCCGGGATTCACCTATTCTAAGACGTGAACGCAACTGCCGATCTGGCACACTACTCTATGTGATTTCAAAGTTTTCAGCACTTGCTGTGCTCGCCGTCTTGCAGTGCTGTATATATACTTGGGTGGGTCACAGCATGCTCGAAGTACATGGTATGTTTTTGCTCCATTGGGGATGGATGACGGTAATCACTCTCTGTGGCACCGCGATGGCAATGGTGGTTTCGGCCGTAGTAACTACCGAGCGAGCGGCTCTTAGCTCCGTGCCTCTGTTGCTAGTGCCACAAATCCTTTTGGCAGGGGCATTGGTGTCGTTTGAAGAAATGAATCGAGGTATGTTTGAGGGCGCCGATGACGGACGCGCCGCTGGGGTAGAACCGATCCCCGCTCGCCTGATGCCGCTACGCTACGCCTATGAGGGAATGATGGTCAATCAAGCGGCAGAGAATCCATTTGAAAAGAATCGCAGGAAGATTCAAGCTAGAATCGATCCACTCAAAAAGAGAGTTGAAACCCAACTCGCGGGGGACAAATCCAAAAAACTCAATCCCAAGGAAAGCGCGCGTCTCGACATCCTCAAGGAAGCACTACGCCGACTTATGGCGGCAGAGGCAGAGGACTACCAAAAAGCCCGTGACCTTGCAGAAAAAATTACTCGGACAGGAAGAAAAAAGAGCATGACTGAGCTATTAGCCATCTCGCCGTATCCCGATGACGAAGGCACTGAGACTCAACCTCTGAATGAATTTTTTGTCAACTCACGCACCGATTTGTTAGTAGGTAAAGCTGAGTTGGACAGAATAGACTGGCGACAGGAAAGTAAACGTAACATCTTCCTCGCCGAGTGGAAATACTGGCTTGGCGTAGAGACAAAAACAGCCACTGCGTGCCTCTGGGTTCTTTATGGTTGTATTGCTCTTTGCCTTAGCATCACCACCACTATATTACTCATCAGGAAACACCGTGTAAAGTAAGGCAATGCCCAGCATAAAGTATCGCCTATTTATCGTGCTGCCTCCTCAAGATTTGCCACCGCTTGGCGGTAGCGTTGGATTGCATCGGATTGACGGATATTGAGCGCAGTATCAAGCTGCTTCAAAGCATCAGAATAGCGTGAAGTTGCAACGTAAAGTTTGGCTAGCTCGAGTGATACATTGTATTTATGACCGTCGATACGCTGTGCTTGTTGAAATAACATTTCAGCAAACTCGTAGCGCTTTTCAGAAGCACGATAACGGCCTAATAAAAACAATGAGTCGGCATCAAGCGGATCGGTCTTGACGAGTCGCTCCAGTGTAGCAGCACCCACCTCAGGATCATCACCTGATTCAATCTTAATAAGTGCAGTAAGACGGCGTTGTTTTTGCTCAAGCTTGCCTTTAACACGCTCGTATTCCTTGTCTGTCGTGAGGGCAAAGTCACGAGCAAGTTTCCAGTCACGTGTCTGAGTAATAAATTCGAGCGTATTCAAGGTCGAAACCAGTGGCGGCTTCACCTGCATCCCGAGCGCCTCCATCAGTAGAGGTCGAGCTAGACGGTTATTTCCAGCACGCAGGTGAAGATTCGCCAACAGAAGGTGATTTTCAGCATTAAGCTGCCCCATACGGCGGACAAGATCGAGGTTTGTAATCGCCTCGTCTTGGCGGTCCATTGCGAGGTGTATAGACGACTGAAGCAGATAGTAAGAAACCTCTCGCGGGCGGACTGCAATCACTTCATCAAGCAGAGCGAGAGCTTCCTCGTTGCGTTTCAGGTGTTGCAGGCACTGGGCTACACCCGCTTTCCAATGGATGTTTTCCGGTTGTGTAATCTGCGCGAGGCGAAATGCTTGCAGAGCTGATGCATATTGATCTTTATGCATACGACCATAGGCAAGCTGTCCATATGTTGAACCATCCTGATCACCTAATCGAATCGCTTCAGATAACGAGGCAAGGGCTTTGCCCCAGTCGTTCTCACGCACATACACAAATCCAAGGCCTCGGTGAGCGCGACGGAAGCTTGGGGAGATTTTTAATGCCGATTGGTAGTAGTCCGCGGCCTGTTTAAGCCCACCAAGTTCGAACTGAATGTTTCCTGCATTGAACGCAACCGCCGCAGATGATTTCACCAGTGCGCTAGCCTCGAGTTTTCGCAATGCCTCCTTGCGTTTGCCGTCCGCCATCAGTTCTTTGATAGAAACTAACAGATCAATTTCTTCGGTGGTCACGTTGGGTTCAATACGCGCATTGATCCGATAAGATCCGTTGAACGATTTCAGGAACGTCTCATCCTTCCAGTAGTCGTTTGACAAAGGTAATGGCTCTGCAGCGTCTGCGACAGCAACGAGCAGAAAATAGAAAACTGAGAACTTAAAATTAAAAAACTTCATATTATTTTTTGATAGTGATGGGCCAGGTCATAACAGCTTTCACTGGACTCCCCTGCCGCGTCGGTGGAGTGAAACGCGAACCGTTGGCAATTTTTCTTGCAAGCGAAATGAGTGCGGGATGTGTACTGGAGACCGTGGAGACATATTTACTCCGGCCTGACGGCAAGATGGCAACCCGCACAACCACTCGACCACTGCTTGCCCCGCGAATACTGCGTGGAAAGGTGACCGATGGGTTACTAATGAGTTGCGGTTTACGATCGAGTTCACCCAGAGAATACTCAGATTTAGGCATCGGCGGCGATGGCTTCAGCGTCGGGCGAGATGACTCAGGCTTATTGGGTTTCACTACCGGCTTGGGGCGCGGTTTAACAATAACAGGTAGCGGCGACGGTGGTTGATCAGGAAAAAAAGTATCTACGGCCAATCGCGGGTCAATTTTAGAGATGGAAACTGGAAGTGTCGGCTGACTGATATCTGGAGTGGTTCGTAAATCAATTAACGCCGGTGGTGGCGGTGGCGGGACATCATCTTCAGGAACCTCTTCCAATGGCGGCGGCGGTGGTTCTGGCAGACTAACTGTTTCAATTTCCCGAATATCGAACTCCTTGACTGTGTTGTCCAACACCATCATTCGAGGGGCTAACAACACCAACAACAAAACGGCGGTGGTGGCAACACCAAGAATAATCGATTTAAGTTTCATAATAATACCACCTGTTATTTAGATGTAGCTAGATTTACTGTTCTGGCACCTGCAAGTTTTGCCGCATCGATGACACTGACGATGACTCCATGGTTCGCCGAAGTATCACCCTGAATGATAACTGGCATCTGATCATCGACTTCAAGCATCGCGGCAACAACACTACGCACGCCCGAGATACCGATACTCCGCCCACCTTGGTAAACTTGTCCATTTGATGTCACCGCGATCAAGATAGAGTTTTTTTCGAGATCTTGGGCAGATGCCGCGCGTGGTTTATCCACATCTACACCTGTTTCCTCAACGAATACTGTAGTCACAATAAAGAAAATCAGCAGGATGAATACTACGTCGATCAGGGGAGAAATGTTAATCTCAGATGCGTTTGCATCTTGACCGTTAAAATGTCTAAAGCGGCGCATGTGGATAAATGATCATTTTGCACTAACCAGTGATCGGTGCAGGTGGCGTTGCAGGTTGGCATGTGTGGATTGCGTCTGCTTACGCAGCATGGCAAGAAGAAAAGCAGCAGGAATGGCAACGAGCAAGCCTGCCTGAGTAGTGATAAGAGCCTCAGAAATACCAACAGAAATTTTGTCAATCGGTTGTGCAACTGTTGAGCTTGCGAGACCAGAAAAAGTAACAAGCATACCGGATACTGTACCCAGCAAGCCAGTCAATGGAGCTGCCGCCGCTAGGATACCAATGAAGGGAAGGCGGCGCTCGACCCACGCCAACCGATCCAGTTCAAACACCACAAAATCTCGGGTGATTTCACGGCGGGACTGATACTCAGATACATCAAAATCACCAGCAGACACCTCGCGTTTCACTCTAGCAAGACCAAACCATGTAGTCGCCAGCATCGTGTAGAGCCCTACGCATAGAATGAGCAACCCAATAAAGATCGGGCCACCTTGGTGAAGGACTTGCTGGAGTTCGATAAACATAGAGGCAAATGATCGCAGATCAGGAATTAGGCGTTATAATTTTGCCACGCAACCCATTGATGAGGGTAAGACCCAACTTTTCAGTATTTTGGATAATCCCCTGACACCGGCGAGAAAGCAGCGCGTGAATAATAAGTGCCGGTATGGCAACAACTAGACCGAACAGCGTGGTGACTAATGCCTCTGAGATACCACCTGCGAGAGGTTTGGCATCGCCTGTTCCCGAGACCGTAATGATATTGAATGTACGGATCATACCCGCAACCGTACCCAGCAGTCCTAAAAGCGGTGCTGTGGCTGCGGTCACCGCGATGAATGGTAACCAACTTTGCAGCTTGTTTTGCACACCAATAAGCTGCTCATATAACACTTCCTCAACCACGTCTGGGCCGGCATGAACGTAGCTAAGGCATTGCTCAACGACTCCTGATACAGGATGAATAGCTCGTCCAGCAACGAGCTCTGCCTCTGACTTGTCACCTGATCTTAATGCCGCAAGAATTCGTGTCACCCAGTCGCTCTCTGGCGTTCTAATTCTTACGATCTGGGCAAACTTAATAAGACCACATATGGCAGAGAACAGTGCAATACCGAGGATAGGCCAGATCCAGAATCCTCCCTTACGGAAAATCTCCCAAGGATCCGATTCAATACTAGCGAGCGCAAGTGCCTTACCGCCAGTCACATCGACACTGAGATTTGCCTCCCCTCCACTAGTAACAGTTTTGATTTCTCCTCGCTCACCGGGCTGAACCCTGCGCGTGCGACTACCCTTATCCTGCAGAATATAACCAGCCAAAGAATTATCCTCCGCAATAAACCATGCTGACGGGCCCGCAAGGGCAAAGGTTCCACGCTTTACCCCGCCGTCAGGCGCCACGGCTTCTCCGATAAAAGAAGTTCCGCCAATAACCTTTTCAAGGCGATCTATCCCTGCTTCTAGCATTGCGAGTCGTTTCTCCAGAAGTGTTCGAGGGTCGTCACTGTTTGCTCGAATACCACGTAATGCATGTTCATATACCTCTTCCTCACCAGGAAAAAGAAAGGTTTCGAATGAGAGCCCATAGTCACTTAATTTCCCTGTCACGAAGAGATGATCTTGCTGAAACAGGTGATGCTTTTTTTCCAGTGCTTTGAGTAGCTCCTTACGATCGACCTCTGCCATACGCGCAATGCGCACCTTGCGACGACTTTCTAACAATTTAAATTGCACGTCGTTGAAGCGATTTGCCAACAATGGTTTTTCGGTCGCAATCGTCTCGCGAATTTGCACGAGTCGCTGCTGTGCGGCACGCAGATCTTCGCGAGCACTCTCTGCAGGATTGGCTTGAACAACCGCAACACCAGCTAACAATACTAAACCTAATGGAATGAATAATTTCATACTAAATTAATGTGTTTACTTGGAACCCTCTTTATCGATGGCGATGGGCAGCCTGAGGAGTTGGGGTTGCTGATCCTTACGATAGACTGCAATGACACGGCGAATATCATCGGCAATATCGGGTCGAGCTTGCCAAGACCATGCGTCTTTTTGCGGTATACCCACACCAGCAACATCACCTGAACGAGCCGTATAAAAAGCACGAGCAAGCCCCAGATAGATGACATCAACGGAGATTTTTTTACCGCCGGGCAATACTCTTGTTTCCTCAACTAGAGTCACACTGCGGTTAAACCTCTCTGCAGTTGTCAGCATAGAAATCATTGATCGAAGCACGTCACGTGGCTTACTCAAGGCATCAGATGTATTCAAGGCATCGATATCAGCCGATAGCTCATCCTGCAGCGGCTGAGGAAAGAAAGCAATCAGCTGTTGAGCGCGAGGAAGAAGACGCACCATCGTTTTAGCCAGCAAACCCTGAGCCGCACGGTATTTTTTAACTCTTACTTCAAGTTTATCCTTATCGTTGTCGATAAGATCGGCGGCACCACCGGATTTCCCCAGCTCTTCATCGAGTAACTGAAGTTCTTTCTGATAAAGACCGAGCAATTCCTGCATGCGCTTCTGTTCCACTTGCCATGCAGCTTTTTCCTCAGAAACAAGGCGCTCGGCTGCAACCCACTGTCGGATTAACTCTCGTGTCTCAACAGGATCAACCGCCGTCTCCTCTGACTGCCCGATAAGACTACAAGGTAAAAAAAATAGAAACGCGAAAGTAGATATAGAATTTTTCATTCAGTTAAGATGCAGTTCAGAAACCACTGGTTTATTAGCGCATAAAACGGCGCCTGCAAGGATGCAAACGCCGTTGTTGAATTAACAACTAAGTTAATTGTTGCTATGTAGTTACCTAAAACTGAACTTCAAAACCAGCATAGAGGTGACGACCGCGTCCATTGCGAGGACCCTCAGGAACAAGTGAGACAATGTTTTCTTCATCAAAAACATTATAAATACCACCAATAATCTTCCAGTTCTCATCGAGCTGATACCATGCTGACATGTCGACTAGAACAGATGAATCAACCAGTCCCTCACGCGTTGAAGTAACCGAATCACGCTGATTACCACCCGTGCCATACATTGAACTTGTCCAAGTAGCATCGAGGTTAGCTCCCCATTTCTCTAAGTCGATACCGACACCGGCAGCAATTTTCCACTCGGGAATGTACGGGATGTCATTGCCCTTGGTGCTACCCCCTTGGAAATCGGTAAATATATTTCCCGAATCGGCGGCATTATTAGAGGTGATTATTGCCTGTGTCCATGTAGCACTCACATACATTGGGAGACGATATCCCTTACCTGCTTTAGAGGCAGGGTCGTGGCTAAGCTGAGCCTCAATGCCGTATACTTTGGCTGAACCACCATTCGCTGGATCACCTACACCAACGCCTGTAGCAGGTGCTAGCAGGTTATCAAAATCAGTGTAGAAACCTACTAACTCAAATCCAACTTGGTTGTCAGAATTGTTGTAACGCCACCCAAGCTCGTAGGAAATAGATGTCTCCTCATCGGTTTGTTTGGCCGAGTTAGTTTCACTGTATCCTTTGGGGCTTGGAGTCGAGACCCCTCGGTAAATGCCTCCAAAAAGAGAATCTGTTTCACCGAGTTCGTAGGTGAAGCCCATACCTCCAGACCAAACGTCAAGGTCATCACGACGGGAAGCCCCCCCCTTGAAATCCTCATACTTGAAATTGAGGTGCTCATAGCGCACACCAGGCCGCAAGTTGAGTTTACCTAATTTAATAGAATCTTCAACAAACACCGCAATCGCATCCGTCTGCTGGCGGCGATTCGAATCACTACCCGGAATACCCGAAGTCGTTAAATTGAAGTCTCCCGCACCGTCTGAGGTATATTTGTCAACCCACTGAAAACGCCTCACTCTATCACGGTGCAATCGCACACCACCTGTAATACTGTGATCTACATTTCCTGCAGTGAGGTCGTATTGTCCAGCAAACTGAAGACCATAGCTGTAGTAGTCGCGGTTGTTTGCTTTAACATCGATGACTGTGTCAGCAGTTTGACCGCGCAGCGCATTCACCTTGGCTGGATCAAGTAGCGCACTGTGTAAGCTACTACCATCCACTTTGTTTAGTTTATACCAGTTACGGTTAAATCGATTATAATAGGCTGTCGCTTCAAGCTTAAGAACATCACTCGGTTCGGCAGTCCATTTTAAATAACTGCGGGTCTGAAAGGTATCGATATTGTCAAACTTTGTAGCCGCATAGCGATCATAAGGATTGCTCTTAGCATCACTCTCAGAGAGCCCAAGATAGGTTTCGTCTGCATCAAAATCGGTATAACCCACCTTGAACTCAAGCCGCTGCTTAAGAGCAGTATCCGGCTCCCAGAACATCTTCAGCATAGGCTCGATTCGATCAAACCCAGTGCTTTGACCACCATGACCCTGAATGGATCGAAATCCATCAGTAGACTGGTAGTGCATCTCAAGCAGATACCCTACCCTACCATTTTTGGTGTCCACAGCATTACCATAGTATGCATGCCCTAGTATCGTGTTGTCAGATCCAAAGGTAAACTTGCCGTAGAAAGTTTCTTTATCAGGAACAGGCGTGGAAAGATAGTTGATCACACCACCTGTGGTGTGAGGTCCATACTTAACTTGGCTAGAGCCCTTCAGTACTTCAATACCACTCATTCTTCCTGCATTTGGAGAATAATAAGCACCGGGTGCTGAGTAAGGCGCCGGCGCCATGAGAATGCCATCCTCCATGACCGTGGTCTTCTCACTTCGAGTACCAAGGTTACCACGGATTGAAAGGTTAGGAAATAGGCCATAACCATCCTCTTCTCGCGTGTAAACGCCGGGCACCTTGGCAAGCAAGCGATTGACGTTGGTGTAGTTTTGCTGGCGCATATCCTCGACACCGAGGTAAGCCGCAGATCCGACTAGTTCAGAAACTCGATCCTTACCCCCTACAACAGTCAGGGGTGTAAGTTGCTCATTTTCAGCGGTGGCTGTGATAGCCGCCAAGTTACCTAAACTGCAAGCAGTCAAGGCAATCGTCCTGTTTATGTTTTTTTTCATAAGATTTTTTAATAGTCTCGTTTAATTTTGATAGCGCCACATAAGTGGTGGCGCACGCTTTTATTGCGATTGATTCTCAATTGCAAGATGTTTTTGTATTAAATATTAAATTTTGCCTTGCTGGATGCCTCAACGTAACCGCTATTCATCCCAGTATGTTCTCAGCTAAGTGGAAAAAAGAAGCCAAACTCCTCGATAAGGCAGCCAAAAAGTTCCTAAACTACAAGCGCGATTTGCTGACCGAACAGCAAATCCAAGAAATTACCTCACGCCGTGAAGATCTCCAACATACATGGAAATCAAGTAACCGTGATAAATACGCCGAAGCCTCTAAGCAGCTCCAGGCGACATGTGAAAACGCTCTACCCCGCCAACATTCACAAGGATGGTTCGAAGAGAATCTCGAGGTGCTTTTCGTAGCAATCGTCATCGCTCTTGGACTTCGTACTTATGTGGTCCAGCCCTTTCGTATTCCAACCGGGTCCATGCAACCTACACTCAACGGGATCGTGGCGACATCTGTGGTCTCCACTGATGAATTTCCTAATATGGCGGTAAGGCAACTACAGCGTCTAAGTCATGGCAGAAACTATGTAGATCTCGTACTTAAAGAAGACAAGCGCTTGAAGCAAGATAACCCCATCGTGGAGGATCAGTTCATGCATTTCTTCACACGCACTTACATCTATTTTGATGATGGCACACGACTGACTTTCCCCGGTCCCAAATCAGCCTTACTGGGCTACGATCGCCACACGGAAAAGGGATTTGGCCTCGCTGAAAAATGCGGCTACTTGCAGGACCAATCCAAACTCCCTCCCTACATCACCCAAGATAAAATTGCTCAAGCTCCGTTTGATGGAACACGCAGTAAGACACGTGCAATATATCTTAACCCCACGCTTCCAGCAGGCACGGTCATTGCTCGCGGCTACATTGACAGCGGCGACCTCATCCTTGTTGATAAGGTCTCCTACCACTTCCGACGTCCCAATAGAGGTGAAGTTTTTGTATTCGATACACGCGATATTTCCTACATTCAATCCCAGCCAAATCCAGGATCTCATTATATTAAGCGATTGGCTGGAACGCCAGGAGATGAGTTGCAGATACAAAATAACGACCTCTACCTAAACGGCAAAAAAGCTACCGAGCAAGGCATCTTGGGCGTCATGAGTAAGAAAGATGGTTACCGTGGATACGATCCGAACGGTCGTCTTGCTAACCAGAAGCTTTTCAAAGCGCGCTCATCTAACATCCCTGGCATGAATGAGTATATCGCATTGGGCGACAACAGTTATAACTCGTCTGACTCACGAACTTGGGGCACGGTAAAGGAATTCAACGTCATTGGCCCAGCTGCTATCTCACTCTGGCCATTTGCCAGCGGTCACTGGGGTGCCATCAAATAATGTAGTTTGAGTCGTGGATTTCTGTCCTGACCGTTCATTCCAAGTATTCATCGATCAGATTTTCGTATGGCATCTTCCCAAGAAATCACCAAAAAAGCGAAGTCAAATCTCGCATTCGCACTCACCTGCTTACCGAAACAGCGTAAACAGGACATGGTGGTTTTCTATGCTTTCTGCAGAGTCATCGACGATTTAGCAGATGATCCTGGCATTTCTGTCGCAGAGAGACGAGCTGGACTAGCTCGCTGGAAAAAAGGCCTTCTGGACGGCTTTGATGAACCAGATGAATTAGAAACCGAAGTCGCGGAAATCATTGGACGTTACTCAATATCCTCTCAGCCGTTTCTGGATCTAATCGATGGTTGTGAATCTGACCTTGCTCCACAACGTTTTCAAACTTGGGATGAATTGAAAGAATACACTTACCAAGTGGCGAGCTGCGTAGGCATCATTTCCACACATATTTTCGGCTGTACCCACCCAGATTCACTGAAGTATGCAGTCGCTCTTGGCCATGCCTTGCAAATCACAAATATTCTACGCGACGTGGGCGAGGACCTAAAAAATGGTGGGCGTATCTACTTGCCATTGAATGATATGATACGCTTTCAATACAGCGAACGCGATCTTATTGGGCGTGTTCATGATGGACGTTTTATAGCGATGATGTCGTATCAGGCAGACCGAGCCGATGCACTCTATCAGGAGGCGATCGATTGCCTACACCAAGATGATGCTAAAGCGCTCAAAGCAGCCGAGGCAATGCGTAAGATTTATCAAACTTTATTGAAAAAAATAAAAGCTGACGGCTTCCGCGTCTTTGACAAACGTTACCGACTTTCCAAGACGAGAAAGTCAGCTATTTTGATAACCACCCTGATGTCGTAACCCAAGATTTCCTCATAGCCAAGCCATAGAATTAAGGTATATTAATATAAACTTAAATTGCTAATTACCAATAGAATATCGTTATGAAAATTAGATCCCTTATCGGAATCACAGCCCTCGCATGCTGCATTAACTCATGCACTGATGTCACCGGTCTCACCAGCGGCTCTCGTTCAACAGGCGCAGAAGTTCCTGCACCACGATTCAGCACCGAAAAAGTCCCACTAGGATATCCACACCCCGCAGGAAAAGCTCATATGGTAGTCAGCCCATACCGACCATATAATGTAATCGACGTTAAAGGATTTTATAGTGGTAACATCGTGGGAGATCCATCAACTGGCAAGATCGACCCTGCATCCGGTATGGTTATCCCGGGGACCGCAAAGCGTTTTCGAATTCCCTAACCCAATGAACGACCTCCTGCCAGCAGCAGCATGCTGGTATGATTTTTTGTATATTTTGCACAACTCATTCATTTCCGTTGTGCTTCACACACATCATCCAACTGAATGTCTCTAACGTTACATTTTAGTATTACGCTTTAAAGCAACTCATGATATCTTCACAAGCTGACAAAAAATCCCGTATACCTGTATGGATAAACTTGTTGGCCATCTTTGTCATGAGTAGCGCTTGCCACCCAGGAGGTAAACCTACAAAGCAGATAAAAGTCACTGTGCCTGAAGCATGGAGCGTATCAGGAGGCAAGACTCCATCACGTATCAGTTCTGGATGGATCAAAGACCTCAATGACAGCAAACTCAATCAGCTCGTCAACGAGGCAATGAACAGAAACCCAGATCTGCTCGCTACCTCTGAGCGACTTAAGGCAGCGCGCGCCGGGCTGGTTCGCGCTCGTGCGGCACAAATACCGTCTTTGGATATCTCAGGATCAGGTAGCCGCTCGCGAACAAATCAAAATGCCGCCGGTGGCACTCGGTCATATTCCTCCAATCAGAGAGTTTCAGTAGGTGCTAGTTGGGAACTTGACCTATGGGGACGCTTAGGGAACCTCCAAAACGTAGCCAAAGCGGACTACGATGCACTTTTGGCGGATTTTCGAGGTACACGCCTCTCGCTTGCAGCAAACATCGCCAGCCTCTGGTATGACTTAATTAGCTCCGAGAACCAAGTGCTCCTTGCTCAGGACACACTTACCAGCTACCGCATGGTAGAAAAAATAATTGAGCGCAACTACAAAGCTGCAACAGCTCGCGCCTTAGCGCTTCAGTTATCAAGGAACAACGTATTCAGTGCAGAGCGAATCCTCAGGGCACGCATGCAGAGGCGGGACGATGCCCGCAGAATTATTGAAATCTTACTGGGCCGCTACCCAAGTGGTCAAATGATCGCACCAGCTACACTACCAACAATCCGACGTGACATTCCAACCGGACTGCCCGCCGGGCTGTTAAGTCGCCGTCCTGATCTAATACGTGCACGCAAACGACTTGATGCCTCTTTTTATCGCACGCTTGCTACACAAAAAAGCCTCCTACCATCACTAAAACTCACAGGCAGATCCGGCACAGCATCCAGCGATTATTCGAATTTGCTAAATCCAGGATTTCTTGCCTCCTCCATTTCAACATCTCTAGCACAATCCATTTTTGAAGGCGGCTCCCAGCGAGAGGACATACGTGCCGCTATCGCCCGCAATAAGGCCGCTGTTCACGATTATACCAGAATCGCACTGCAGGCTTTCAGGGAGGTCGAGTCCGCTCTCGCCTCCGAAAACTGGCTCAAGCAGCAGGAACATTTTCTCAGAAAAGAACTCCAACAAGCTACCCTTGCTGAGCGGCAGGCAGAGCGCGACTACGTGGAGGGTGTAGCTGGAGTTGACATCATCGACCTACTCGAATCCCAACGCAGGGCATCCAAGGCCCGCAGTTCTCTCATTGATTTGCAAAACCAGCGTATCCAGAACCGTATCAATCTGCACCTTGCCCTTGGTGGCGATTTCAATACCCAGTAATCAACTACTACTTGTTCAATCCAAATCGATTCCACTCGTGCGACTGCTACTACACATTCTAATCCCATCAGCGATCATCTTGATTGGTGTAGGTGGCTACTTTTCTCTAAAAAAGTTAGTCCATATCAATGTATTTGGCATGGAACTTGGAGAGGAAAAAAAAGCTGTGTCCACACGCAAACCCCGGGCAAATAAACGGCCAATGTTCCGCACCAAGGCAATACCACTGAAAACACAAGACTATACAATAAAGCTGCGCAGTCAGGGTGAGGTCCGCGCCCACAATGCAACCACCCTAACAGCCCAAGTCAATGGACGTATTTCAAATATCTCTGCTAAATTTGAGGATGGAGCCTTTTTCACTAAAGGTGATATTTTACTCGAGATAGATCCAGCAGATTACAACACAGAACTAACATCCTCTCAGGCACAGCTGGCCCGCGCCAAAGCTAACTTCGCTCAAGAAAAAGCCCGAGCAAAACAAGCACTGTTGAACTGGAAGGATGCTGGCTTCCAAGAGGAACCAAGCGATCTCGTGCTGCGCAAACCACAATTACACGAGGCTGAAGCAACCGTAACATCAGCAACATCAAGCGTTCAGCGTGCCGTTCGTAATCTCGAGCGAACCAAGGTGCGTGCGCCCTATGACGGACGTGTCAGCAAGCGAAGAGTCGGGCTCGGTCAACAAGTAGGTGGAAGCACTCCGTTGGGTGATATTTTTTCTACTGACTTTGCAGAGGTAAGGCTGCCTCTGACCACACGTGACCTGCAATATTATACCCCACCCCAGAAACCAGGTGAACATGGCAAAAAAAACAATATCACATTCTCCTCGATCCTCACAGGCAATGATAAGCATTGGCAGGGCACAATACTGCGTGCTGAAGGTGAGTTAGATGAAAAATCACGCCAACTCTTTGTCATCGCTCGCATTGATGACCCATTTGCCCTCAAGTCAAAAAATCATCCCATCTATATAGGTCAGCCAATGCGCGCCACGATTCCTGCGATGATGTTAAAGAAAGTCTTTATTATACCTCGCGCATACATGAGTGGTTTGAATGAGGTTCTTCTAATCAGAGATGGCACTTTTAAGCGTCTAAGCATAGATCCTATCTGGTCCGGAGATGATACCGTCGTGACTCGCGGCGGCATCCAAGAGGGCGACCATCTGTCTATTGACCGTTTACCTTATGCCCCTGATGGGGCGCCTGTCGAAATCCTAGCAGATGATAAGCTTGAGAATCGCACCACCAATGGCGTATCAAAACGCATCGGCAAAAAGCGCATTCGTCCCGCTAAGTAATCACCCTCATCACCATGATCCGCTGGTTCGCTCGCAATGACTACGCCGCCAACTTCCTGATGGTTGCGATTCTCCTTGCGGGCGCATATGCGGTATTTTTTAAAATCCCCACAGAGGTAACACCTTCGTATAGGATATCACAGGTCTGGGTAGACATCACACTGCGCGGCGGGGCTCCCCTTGAAGTCGAACAAAAAATCGTCATCCCCGTTGAAAATGTTCTCAAGGGCTTGCCAGAAATCAAGGCCATCAGAGCTGAAGCGCGCCGAAGTAAGGCGCGCTTCTTTATCGATGTCCAAGATGATGCGGACATGGACAAGCTTCGAGCGGAAATTGAATCGCGTATAGATGCCATAAATACCTTCCCATCGGAAACCGATCCGCCACGTATAAGGATACCTGACACAGCAAGCTGGATGGAGGTCATTTCTGTCGTCATTTCTGGTAACATGTCTGAGCGAGATCTTTTGGCGGCAGGCAGACAAGTTCGTGATGAATTAACAGCACTTCCGGGTATCTCTAAAGCTGATATCCTAGGCGCGCGTACCCGCCAAATAAGCATAGAAATATCCAAAGAAATACTGCGCGATTATGACCTTACGATCAACCAAGTTTCCCGCGCCATTCGCCAGAGCTCGGTAAACCTCTCCGCAGGAACTATCAGCGATGATAGCGCTCGCGTTATTCTCAGATCCTCGAATCAAGCAATGGATCGGCGACAGTTTGAGAGTATCATTATCACGCGAAATAATGGCGCTGAGATTCGCTTGGGAGATATCGCCAAAGTCTATGACAGCTTTGATGATCAACGTAAGGTTACGCGCTTTAATGGTGAGCTTTGTTCCATCGTTGAGGTCAAGCGGCAGAGCAATGAAAATGCTCTAAAAATCGCAGACCAAGTTCACGAATACGTCAAAAATGCACAAGATAATTTCCCCGAGGGTGTGAAGCTCGCAACATGGGATGATGATTCAGTAAGTCTGCGTGGCCGCATCTCTACTCTGTTTTGGAATCTTCTCCAGGGTAGTGTTCTCGTATTTTTATTGCTTGGCATTTTTCTTCGTCTTTCCCTTGCCTTCTGGGTTGTCCTTGGCGTTCCAGTGAGCTTCGCCGGTGCTCTAATGCTAATGCCAGAGCTAGGAATCACCGCAAACATTATGAGCCTGTTCGGCTTCATCATAGTATTGGGCATTGTCGTGGATGACGCCATCGTTACAGGGGAACATATCTTTTCCAAACTCAAAACTGGTATGGATCCGCTGGAGGCCACGGTATCAGGAGCTAAAGAGATCGCTGTGCCTGTGACTTTTGGAATCCTCACAACCGCCGTCGCATTTGCCCCGCTTGCATTCCAGACAGGATGGATGGGAACTCTTGCCAAGCAAATCCCCTACGTCGTTATCCCAGTGCTGATTTTCTCGCTGATTGAATCTAAGCTCGTCCTTCCATCCCACCTCAAGCACCTAAAAATAAACCGAAAAGGAAACGGATTAATCACCAAAATTCAGCGTAATGTAAGCCGCAGTCTTGATTTACTAATCGAGCGCATTTACCAGCCAGCCTTGGATTTCTGTGTTCGCTGGCGCTACATCACTCTCTCGCTTTTTGCAGCTCTCGGGCTAGCCTGTATGGGATTCTGGAACAGTGGTATCATGGGATTCGAATCGGTTCCATCTGTCGACCGTTACTTTATTTACGCACAACTGCGCATGGAGGATGATACTAGTTTCGATCAAACAGCTGTGCGCGTGAAGGAGATCACTGCGGCCGCCTACAGCCTGCGAGACAAATTTACTGATGGAGAAAAGGGGCCATCATTAATTGGCAATGTCATGGGCTCAACGGGAGGCTGGCCAAGCTGGGGACGCGCGGACGACAAACACGGCTATGTGCTTGTAGAAATTCTCCCTCCAGGAAGCCGCAAATATCCAGGTCCAGCAAACAAGGTCATTGCCGATGCATGGAGACAGGCAGTGGGTGAAATCGAGGGCGCACGATCATTCAATATCCGCACCGAGCGCTCTGGCGGAAGCTTCATGCAAGAACGTGAGGATGTAGAAATCGAACTACGTGGACATGATGATACAGCGATGGCAGAAGTCGCTGGCAAAACAGAGGCCGCACTGGCTGAAATCGATGGCATACGGAACGCATCCGCGAGCATTGAGCGCTCTCAGCATGAATTCCAGGTAAAGCTCCTCCCCTACGGCAGAGATCTCGGACTGACGCAAGAGAGCCTTGCTCGGCAAGTTCGTAGCGCCTTCATAGGTGAGGAAGCTCAGCGCATTCAGCGTGGAGAAGACAACATTCGTGTCTATGTCATGCTACCAGAAGAGCAACGTGAGTCTCTTGCTACCCTAGATGACTTACGTATTTCGTTGCCCAATGGAGCAACCACCAGCCTGTCATCCGTCGCCAAAATTACCCGTGGCTTCACTCCTCCCAGCATCAACCGTATTGACGGCTCCCGTGTGCTTACCGTTTCAGCGTCACCCCAAGATTCAAGCGTAAGCATTGGCACCATCGGAAAAAAAATATCTCCGCAACTAGATGCCCTGACAGCCTCCGAGCCTGGCGTCACATGGAGATTTGCCGGCATGCTCGCCGAAGATGCAGAAAACAAGAAACGTATCTGGTTTTCTGCCGCCCTCCTTATCTTCACGCTCTACGCCCTACTCGCCATTCCATTTCGTTCACTACTACAACCATTCTTTGTCTTGTTGGCAGTTCCTTTTGGTGCGGTCGGTGCCATTGCCGGCCATATTTTGTTGGGACTAACTCCCTCATTTCTGAGTTTATTTGGGATGCTTGCCCTCGCTGGCGTGGTGGTAAATGACTCTCTCGTCATGGTTGATTTCACCAACAAAAAACGCCTTGAAGGAGCCAATGCTTACGATGCTGTGATCCATTCTGGATCAGCACGCTTTCGCCCTATTTTGCTCACCTCAATCACCACTTTTGCAGGATTGCTGCCTCTGATTTTCGAGCGCTCTATTCAGGCACAGTTCCTCATACCCATGGCAGTCTCATTAGCGTTTGGTATCTTATTTGCCACAGTAATTACTCTTTTCCTCATTCCTTGCGCCTACTTAGCAAACGAGGACGTAAAACGACTCTTTAGCAGGGCATGGCAATGGTACAAGCAACCATTCCAGAAAGATTAATGGTGATTTTTCATCAAGGTGTAGCATAGAGTAGCTCCACACTAATGGACTCCCTATTTCCAGAATCTTTACCCGCTCCATCTGGCCCCACTAAGACTCGCAGCGATGCCCCATTGGCTGCAAGAATGAGACCACGCACATTGCAGGAGGTAGCTGGGCAAAAACATATTCTCGGTGAGGGCACACTTCTCAAGCGAGCAATCGAAGCCGATCGGTTCTCATCGCTGATTTTCTACGGTCCACCCGGCACAGGCAAAACCACTCTGGCCACGGTGATTGCCAACTCAACGAATTGCCGTTTTGAAATGCTCAATGGCGTAGAGTCAAATGTTGCGGAAATACGCGAAAAAATTCACCAAGCCCAGCAATGGCGCCAGCTCCGCGATCAGACGACAATTCTTTTCATCGACGAAATCCATCGCTTCAATAAAGCACAGCAAGACGTACTCTTACCACACGTAGAACGCGGCACGATTCGATTCATCGGCGCTACAACACATAACCCATACTTTTATGTCAACTCCCCCCTCGTATCACGCTCACAGATATTTCAGCTAGAACCTGTCCCAAACGAGGAGCTCATTAAACTCATGAATTTGGCATTAAGCGATGTCGAGCGTGGACTCGGCGGGATAAATATTACGGCTGACGAGGATGCCCTAATCCACCTCGCAGAAAAATGCGACGGGGATGCTCGCCGAGCCCTAACGGCCTTGGAGTTGGCCGCCCTCACGACTCCTGAGAGTGAAGCCGGCAATATTAAGATAACCCTAACAGTTGCCGAGGAGTCAATTCAGCAAAAGGCCATTGTTTACGACGCAGACGGAGATGCTCACCATGATACCATTTCGGCTTTTATTAAATCGATTCGTGGTTCCGACCCAGATGCTGCGCTCTACTGGCTGGCAAAAATGCTAACGGCTGGTGAGGACCCAAGATTCATCGCGCGTCGCTTGGTCATTTCCGCCAGCGAAGACATTGGACTAGCTGACTCCAATGGCCTGCGCGTAGCGATGGCTGCCCAGCAAGCATTTGAATTTGTTGGCATGCCTGAAGGCCGCATCCCCCTTGCCCATGCGACTGTATACCTAGCAACCGCTCCAAAGTCGAATAGTGCATACGCCGCACTTGATGCAGCAATGCACGACGTCAAAGAAGGGCGCACACTAGACGTCCCCAAACACCTACGTTCTAAAACTCGCAAAATGTTAGCGAAAGAATCTGGCGCCAGCGAAGAAGCACTGGAATACCACTATGCCCACGATTACGATGGCAACTACGTGCCGCAAGCATACTTACCGAAAGGAAAAACGTATTACTCTCCCACCGAGAACGGTATGGAAAAGCGCATCAAAGAACGCCTAGATTATTGGCGTGAATTATTCCAAAAAAATCACAAGTAGTTACTACATATCAAGTTACATATCACCACGCGTTGATTACAATATTAATTACAGTTTGCCTTTTAGAGATCATACTAGCACTCGAATCACCAACGGATGTTTAGCCGAAAGTCTGTTAGTGAATTTAATTTTCAGAAAAAACACTCAAAAATAGTTACTCAACAAAAAACCGCTCCTCCAGAATTGGAAGAGCGGTCGAGTTTTACCAGACTAAAACTCTATTATCTCTGCTTGTGGCGACGCATGATTAGCACCAGAACGCCTATGCCAAGTAAAGCAGAAGAAGAGGTCTCAGGAACGGCATCAACAAGTGCCGGACGAAGTGCCGCATTCGTATTAGTAACAGAGGCCAGCTCAACATTTCCAGAAGTAGAAAAAACAGCAAAGCCATTGTTGTTTGATGGATTATCAATCCAGTCATTAACCACACTCGTCACATTAATGTGTTGTGTAGATGCATTGGTGAAATTGATGGTTCCAAGCACCGCGACTGCTTCATTTTGCACATGTTCATCATACCATGCTAGCTTGTCAGCAGATGCCTGATAATTTGAGTATGAATCTCCCAGCGCAACGATGTTGAGTGTCGCATTTCCGGTCACAGATGTTACCGTAGTTGGTGGGCCACCACCAGAGTTAGGTATCAAAGTTTTGTATTCCACAGCGGAAAGGCTGAGAAATTTGGGTCCAGATGTCACCATAGAGCTGGTATCGAAAGTAGTAACACCCCAATTGAAGTGAGCTGATGATGGCCGTTGGCTCTCGCCAATTGTGAGTAATGGATCAAATTCATTATTTGTTCCAAATTGAATATAGGAATCAGCATCAAAGTTTGCTGTTGCCAGTGTAATGGCAGACGCACTCGCACAGGTGAGCATCAGGGCGGAACTGCCACCAAGTATAGCCTTGGTGGCAGATAAGTAGTAGTTTGTTTTCATAGATTTGTAATTTAGATACGATGGATGCCTTCTGACATCGCTACAGATCATGCCTTATTCTGATGCCTCCCGCTAACGCCGCCTTGCTTTAGATTAGTGTCAGATTAACCAATCCATATCTTTGCCCATGTCACTTGATCGCTAAGAGATAGCAATCAAGCGCAAGACCTTTCTTGCAAAAACAACAAGAATGCAGTCATGCGATTGAGTCACGGGATCTTATCTTTCATGATAACGGTTATGATTTCCTTGGTGGAAAATTCGCCCGCGGAAATAAAAGTCGAGGCCGACGTCTTTAAAGAACTCGATGAAACCTACATTACAGCCACAGCCAGCCTATCAACTTGGCTCGAAACACCTGGGTCAGGCATTTTGCTAAAACGCTCAGACTTTTTTGCCCGTGGAGGTAATGATCTTGGAGACTTAGTTCGATATGACCCCACAATAAGTGCACCTTTCAGCTACGCCAGTGGCGACGGCACATTCGGCTACGCCCAGACTGGTTACAGCGGCTTCAATATTAGAGGCAGCGAAGGCAATCGCATCTTGATGCTCGTCGACGGTATTCGACAGCCTGAGGCATTTGTCTCAACAAGTTTCGCCCAGGATGAAGGCAGTCAAGGAGGCGCTGGGCGAGATTATTATGATCCTGCCATGTTTGAGGCAACCGAAATACTTAAGGGATCCGCCAGCGCTCTTTACGGCAGTGATGCTTTGGGTGGAGTCGTTGCTTTTCGCACACCAAACCCAGATGATTTCTTGAAAAAAAACTACCCAAATTACGGGGGCTTACTACGGGAACAGTATTTCGGGGTAAATGAAAGCTTCGCTACTCAAGGGTTTTTAGCACTGCGACAGAATGATTGGAGCTTCTTGTTAGGGTATGCTGGACGTGATGGAGTGGAAACCACAAATAATGGTAAACTCAAACCCAACCCACAGGAGTTTCATAGTGATAATTACTTACTAAAAATAAACTGGCAGCCTTCCAATATAGATAAACTAGCATTCACTGTTGAAAATTTCTATCGAAACCGATTTGTTAATGCGATAAGCGCCAATGGTTTTGTCACTCCTTTCAATAAAGAAATACTAAACTGGGAAGAACAACACAGAAACCGCTACAGCCTACGCTGGATACACAAGTCTGCTAACAATGCATGGTTCGATGAAATCAATACACATGCATACTACCAAAACACATCCAATAAGAGCCGTAATCACTCTGAGTCAGTTTTCGGACGTATCCGCGACCAGTCGATTTCTTTCAACACAAGTATCTACGGTATTCAGAACCAGTTTAAAAAACGTGTTGGCCGCCACGATCTCACCTACGGTAGCGATTTTTCTGAAAGCCAAAGTGAAAACCATTTTCAGCGAACAGACAACGGTTTGCCGTTTGACCGTAATCGCACCACGTTTGCCCCCACAAGGAATACGAGGTTGGGGCTATTTCTTCAGTCACAATATCAATCATCCGATACAAGCGCTTGGACATGGACCATGGGATTACGTGCAGACTATTTTGCCCTTCAACCGGATGTCAGTGGTGATTACTTAGCTCGTATCAATACCATCAATGCAGGCAGGAATAACATAATGCCTGCTGAGGATATTGCCAATCTCACCTTTTCACCACGGCTCGCAGCTAGCTACAAAATAAGCGATACGAATACAGCGTATCTGGAATATTCCTACGGAGTTCGCAATCCAACGGCGGAAGAAATTTCCATGGTATTCGATCACCCCCCATCAGCTACAAGCCCTGTAGGGACGATTACACTGCCTAACCCAGACCTAAAGGAAGAACGTAACCATAATATTGAACTTGGTTACAAAAATCAAAGTGCCCATAACCGTTTTTCCTGTGCCGTCTACTATAACCGCTACTCAAATCTGATCGAGAACGGTGTGATCACTGGCAATACGGCACCTGACGGCAGGGATATTCTCACCACTCTAAACAGCGGCACGGCAGAAATCTACGGATATGAACTCACCGCAAGCTGGCAGCTTGAAAAATTAACATCCAGAATGAAGGGGCTAGAGTTCGGCGTCACAACTGGTCGCTCATGGGGTGTAAACCGAGAAAAAAATACATGGCTCAATAGTATCGATCCATGGAAAAGCTCAGCCTGGATTGGCTACACTTCTACTGACGATTCCTTCGGCACTCGTCTTACCGCCATTTATGTTGATGCCGTTAAACATGTTGATGACAGCTCAGGCGGTCCATTTTTTCGCCCACCTTCGTACTTCACCCTCGATCTCAGCGCCTACTGGAAAATCACCGAAAACCTAACATTGCAAGCAGGCGTGATTAACCTCCTAGACGAGCAATATTGGACATGGGGAAGCTCACGCCGAGGAGGAGGACATATAACAAATTCTGCGGCCATCACCGATCGCACAACAGCACCAGGAACCCATGGGTTTATTTCTGCCAGCTACCAATTCTAACCTAACAAAAAAATGACACCAAAATCAATATTACGCAACTCCCTGATAACCACTGGCATCGCATTGGCCAGCCCAATTATCCATGCCAATGAATCAAACTTTAAAAAAGACCGAGCCGCAATCCTCGCCTTAGCAGGGAAATTTGAAATTACATTCAATTTTCACGAAACCTACTCGACGGCTCATGGTTATGAGATAAAAACCAAAAAATACAGAGAGAAAGCCCATGAACTTGTAAAAGTAGTTGAGGATACAGATACTCGCATTGTGCTTCAACACTTACTCCAAGTGGAAGGAGATGAAGGTTCTATGGTAGTCAAACACTGGGGCCAAGTATGGACATTTGAAGATAAAGAAATTCTTGAATATCAGGGTGAAACCACTTGGAAAAAAAGACAGCTCAATACCGATGAAGCACGTGGTACATGGAGCCAGTATGTCACTCAAACTGATGATAGCCCACGCTACGAGAGCTATGGCAAGTGGGATCACTCGATGGGGCTAAGCCAATGGGTTTCAGGGCAAACGAATCGTCCACTCCCACGCCGTGAATATAAAACCCGGAAGGATTACGACATCCTGGTTGGAATCAATACTCACATCATTACCCCACAGGGATGGGTTCACGAACAAAGCAATCGCAAGCTGGTAAAACGTGATAACAAACAACATTACCTCTGCCATGAACGTGGTTTCAACACCTATTTCAGGGTGCCTGATCACGATTTTTCTGTCGCCGAGAGTTACTGGAAAACTCACTCAAAATTTTGGAAAAGTGTTCGTGCTCACTGGATGACACATATCAATAAATCTAACGACGTGAAGTATACACGCAGAATCAATGGCAAAAGCATGCGTAAGGCACTACATATGCTCATGGCTGATCCAGAGGAGAAAAAAGCTGCCGCCCCAGAGGATATACCCAAAACTCTGACACCCTATTTAATAAAAGATCAATAATCCTAACAATCAGCAACAGATCAACCAGCCCCGCCTTGCTCAAGCTCGGCGGGGTTATTGTTATCCCAGAACAAACAAAATAATGCCGATCAAACGTGTGAAATTAGCCGCTAACTAAAGACAAGGCAGCGACAGCAATAAATATCATTTCAGTGAATCATATAGGCGATCTGTAAATAATAAATTCTATTCGCATCAAACTAACAATTGAAAAGTCATGATTGAAATTCTCGCTAATCTTCTCGTCTTAACACTCTTTCTCGTTACCTCCTTTTGGGCAATCCTTGGCTATTAAAACGTAACCTCGTGATAGTAATTTTCATTTCATAAAAATACATGCGCATAAATGATTCCATACTCATTCTCTATGCCAGCCAGACCGGCACAGCAGAAGACCTCGCCAAAGATACCGAGGAGCAACTTGTCGAGCTTGGTTACATAGTCAGATGCCTCGATTGCTACGACACAAATCCTACATTTCTACGTGAACATAAAACCTGCATACTCATTGCAAGCACATGGGCAGACGGAGACCCCCCTGATGATGCTGAAACATTTTACAACGACCTAGAAAACAACAAAAATCTTGATTTATCCCATCTCCGCTTTGCCGTCTTCGGACTGGGAGATTCAGCTTATGAGCAGTTTAATGAATGTGGCAAAAATTTCGATCGGATGCTCAAAGAGCGTGGAGGTTCCAGAATGCTGCCGCGTGTCGATTGCGATGTCGATATGGATGCCCCCTTTGACCAGTGGGTTAAGGATCTCACAAAGTGCCTTGCAATAGACATAGTTGACAGCTGTTGATTTCGATAGCCCAGAATATAGGCTAAGACAACTCACCTTCTTTCAGGTGACTTACATGAAGGTTTTTCTAATCTTCATTCTCCATTTGAGAAGAATCGCCACCACATGTGTGATACCCAAATTCCGCTGCCGCACAAATTTCATGCCACAGATTTGAGTGCTTAGCACATGCAATTGACATTTCAAAAATGACTCCCCCCAGAGAGTGATAGCAGCGTAAAACTGAACACTCCACTCCTCGCTTCATCATTTTGCAAATTTGAATTGTGTGAATCATTGCTACATCTACCCGAAAAACATGATGATCACCCACACATGTAACCTCGCCCTGCCAGATCCTTATCTCTCTGATTAACCACGCACAAAGCATGTCGACATGATCACTAGCAATTCTCAATTCAGGCATGATTTCTGTGCCCGTAAGCCCCTGTAATATAATACTAACGGGATGGTTTGCGGTATCGTTTCGTATACGCTCTCTCCTTACTCGACAACAAGGGCAGATGTTTAATTTGATGCAGTCTGCATCCCGCACTGCCCGCAGCTTCATGTCTGATAGCAAGTTCGATGCATACGCCTCAGTGACAAGATTATATGCCTTTTGGTTAAAGTATTCAGGAATCCATATGACAGAAAAACTGTTTGGGCTGTCTGTGAAATCACATTCTATAGTACCAGCACCTAAACGAGATTTTTCCTTAGCATAAACTCTTGATAAATTTTCGGTATTTAATCTGATTCCTACTTCTGGCCACTGAAGTTCATAACCTTCATCAAGATTTTCAGGTGAAAGCTGTAATGTATCCACAGCCATATCAGCACCATGCACGGATACCATTAAAAATCCCCGTCCAAAATCATTAAAATGATCCGTAATATGATTACCGAAACCATCCAAAGATAAAACCCTATCACTATAAACACCAAGGTGCATATCATCATTTTTCATCGCTATTTAATTATTAATTACGGCCTCCGTAGTATGTCCATATTGCAACACAACCTAGAAATTTACACATGCGCTCCCTTGCCTTCAAATAGCGATTAAGTGCCTAACATTTCAGCTCCTACATCATGTATGATACATATTCCGATGGCTTAACTCCTTTCTCCATTACAAATGCTTTAGTGAAATGGCTAAGACTGTTGTAGCCCACAATTAAAGCAGCCTCCGTAACATTGGCCTTACCTCCCAATAATAACCTTCCTGCTTTCTCAACTCGCAAGGACCGTAATTTACGTGAAATCGTCTTACCCGTCTGCTGTGAGTAGAACCGACTCAAGTAATGTTTTGCGCAGCCAATATCGCCAGCGAGTAATTCCAATTCAAGTGGCTGATCGAGATGCTCTTCAAGCCAGTGATGTACGGCATCAATCCTCTCATGATTGACTCGTCTCCGGTTTACACAGAACGGCTCTGCTTCTTTTTGTCCTGCAGGTCTAAACATATGAAGTGCTACTATTTCAGATACCTTTGCAGCATACCAAATCACTCTAGCTTGATCCTCGCACGGGGGATCTGCCAACTGCATTGCCATATCACGTTCGCTAGAACTCATCGCCCTGAGAAAACCAACGGGGCTCTCCGCTAATTCACCCCTCGAGTCGGTCGATATGAGCGATTTTCTAAGGGCCTGGAAGATACTCTCCACCCCCTCTCCTAGAGTTTTTTCAAGCCATTCGGGACTTATACTCAAAACCACAAACTCGTGAGATGACTCCCCTGGCAAGCGTGTAGCCATCAAATCATTATGAGACCAGCACATGGAAATGGTGGATGATACAAGCGACAATCTTGTCCTCTCACCCATAACAACTCCGCAACCCTGCAAGTTAAACACCACATTTAACTCTCCCTTTCTCAGAGCAGAACTCCAATCCACGGCGTTTGATTGTCTCCTAATACCATACCACATCAAAATCCAGCCAGGATCACATGAGGATGCCTCGCTCTGCAAATGCTCACGCTGAATCAAATTATCACGCATTTCAAATCTCAAAAAACTACTAAAGTCAAACTTTGTTATTGCAATTGATTCTCAATTGCAATAGAAAAAAGAGGCAGCCTACCTTCTTTATGTTTAAAGACCTATCACCACTCAAAAAATATGATAATTTGCAATATTGATTCTCGAATCCAAAAACAATCACGTACTCAGATTCCACAGCGTATTCTCAGATTGCGAGAAGCATCCCGCAAAGCTAAATCACATCAAGAGAAATTGAATTTTTTACTGCCCACGAATACAAGTGATAACGGTGACCTGAATAGAGAGAAACCTGCTTAAATAGGATATAGCATGCTAACAGAATCTACTTGTGTGATCCGCACTGCTCACCGAGCTGAAGCGATTGCAGGTTGATGGCTACATTGTGCACACGATGAATACGTATCCCCTGCTGATATGCCAACGCTGTGATAACGGCCGTAGCGTGATCACGTTTCTCAGGATCACGTTCACCAGTAATACTTTCAATAAAAGACTTTCTGGAAACACCCAACAAAATAGGCCGATCCAGCTGCAAATCACTTAAGCTGCATAGAATTGCAATATTGTGCTCCAGCGTCTTGCCAAAGCCAATACCAGGATCAAAACAAATACACTCGGAATCAATTCCCATCTCCGTCAAACATTTCAATCGTTCCGCAAAATAATGCTTCACCACATGAATAACCCCACCATCGTCACCATAACTTGGATTTTGCTGCATAGTGAGCGGCTGACCATGCATGTGCATAACGCAAACCCCAACCCCAGTGTCGGCACATAGACTTGCCATTTCCGGATCACTGAGGCCAGTCACATCGTTAACAATATCTGCCCCAGCTTCAATCGCAGCCCTAGCAACGATTGATTTGGAAGTATCAATGGAGATGAGCACTTTGGATTGCTCTCGCAACGCTTCAATCACCGGAATAGTTCGTCGAATTTCTTCCTCAATTCCCACAGGTGCCGCGCCCGGGCGAGTCGACTCTCCACCTATATCAATAATTTCTGCACCCTCGTCAACCATGCGTAACGCATGCTCAATCTCACGAGTGTTGTACTTGCCGCCATCCGAAAACGAATCCGGTGTGGTGTTAAGAATCCCCATGAGGACACCACCATGGGTTAGATCAATAGTACGGCGTGGGGTTTTCCAGGTCATCATTGCTACTTGCATTGCACTCTAGCCTCACTAGGATTAGAATCAACCTTATGATATCAACAATTAAAACATCACTTTTATTGAGCTTTGCTACAGTATTCTTGATCGCGGGAATATCAGAAAATGCGTATAGCCAGAACCAAAAGAAAAAACAAAGCGTGCGTATGATGCGTAACGATGATGGATCATTCACAGAATTTCGACGCAGCTCAAATGAACGAATACTAGAAAAACGAATTTTAGCACCACAAGAAGGCGGAAATGGCGAGCTGGCAACAACTGTTAGTTTTATTTATAGAAAAGATATACACGGCCGACTACGCAGCTGTAAAATTCATGACGCAATTGGTACAATTCTTTATCGTGTATCTTATGGTTACCACAAAGACACGGGACGCCTTGACAGGGAATACATGTATGACGCACAGGTTAAGCGCACCTTTACAATCATAGGAGCTGACGGCAAACCCACTAATGTTGAAAAGCCTGTAAGAAGACTTTACTATCGCTATGATGCCCAGGGCCGCCCAGCGAAACCCATCGCAATATGCCTACCTCCAGGGAAACGTGCCGAGGAACTCTTCGGCAAGAATAAGGGAACATGGACTAAAGATCCTTTTAATAAAAAATAAGGATCACTTACGGACGAATAGCCGCCTCTTTACGTAGCCTCAGTCTGTTTTTTTGAGATAATCAGGGAACTCTTCGTTCAGGGTGTTAAGGTAATGCTTCGCCTCTTTGGCATCACCTTTCTTCTGCAGTGCTTGGTGCGCCTTAAATAAAGCCGCCGGCTTAAGTTTCTTATCATCGGCAAATTGCACGACCACCACATAGTGGGCAGCCGCCCCAGCAAAGTCTTGGCTGTTGTATGCAATGTCTCCTAAAATGAGGCGAAGCTCTGCGTTAACATTACCCTTGGGTCGCAAGGCGAGACCCGCCTCTGCAGACCGCTTCGCCATTGGCAAATCCTCCAAACCAAGGTGTGCAACTGATTCATCAAGCAATGCCTCAGCTTTCCAGAACGGCTGCTCCACAACATCCATGTAGTTTTTGATAGCAACAAGCGCTTCTTTATACATGCCAGTCTCAACACACGACTTACCTAACATTTTCCAATATGCCATTGGTGTCTGGCGAGGATCCTCTTGTGTGGTTCCCAGCCCAAGGTAGCGCTGTGCATTTTCCATCTCGCCGGCATTAAAACACTGCACTCCAAGCCAGCGGTAAATCGGCAACTGTATGTCTTTCTTTTTACCCATTTCACAAAGCTTTTCAACAGCAAGCTGTAAACGTCTTTTATCTTTCAAAGCATAACTTCCGTACATTATTAGCATGCTCGCCTTATAATCGTAACTGTCTGGCTCCATTAAGGCTGCCTTATCAAGGGCCGCGATAGATTCCGCGTATTTCTTAATCTGATAGTTGCCCCATCCAATCCAATAATAACCGTTAGAAACAGTTTCTTTGGATAAGTTTGGAAAGTTCTTTATCATCTCCTCATAGCGTCGAATCATATCCCCATAGGCTTGATCATGCTTGCAAATGCGTGCACTGTTTTGCCAAGCCAGTGCTGCGAGCTTATCTTTAGGATAGCGCTTAATAAGTAGATCAAAATCCTTGAGGGCCGCGCCACGATCAGCAAGTGCAAGGAATGACTTACCCCGACGTGCGATTACACGAGGTGCGCGTGCATCATCAGCAGCACGTTTCAGGAAAGCAGTAAAATCCCGAACAGCTCCATTATGATCGCCAGAATCAGTCAGGCACCAACCTCGTTTGTAATAGAGGTTCACCTGATTAGCATCACCGATTTTGGTAACATCAATCTTGTTATAAGCCGCAGCCGCCTCACGGTATTTCTTCTGATCAAAAAGTGTCTCCGCCTTCAACATTAATGATTTATGAACATATTCGTGCTTAGGATAACGTTGCTGATAAATTTCAAGGAAAGCATCAACCTGCATTGGCAGATTTACTCCCTGAATATTAAAGAAACAAAGCATCCGAAAATAGCCGGCCTCAAATGCCTTCGCTGACAATGGAACCTGTCGCTCAGCTTGAGCAAAGTGTTTGATTGCCTCGTGATACTCTTTGAGTTTGTAGGCACTGCGACCAGCCACGTTGAATTTCATAGCCTCGGTAGACGCTTCTCCCTTGTGGCTGCCACGCCTTATAACATCAAGCACACCTTGATAGTTTTTTTGAGAATACATAACGTTCATCAGCGCAGCCTGTGCACTTGGTTTGAATTTATTCTCCTCAGATAGAATCACTGCCTTAAAGGCATTCTCAGCAAGATCGTATTTCTTTTGCTCTAGATAAATAATCCCAGCATTGAGTGTCGCCTCAATACGCACATCAGCAACAACAGCCGGCAACATAATAGCCTCAAATTTCTCCAATGCCTTGTCATTGTCTTTCTTATCAAGATACAAGTGCCCGAGTTTCAGTATCGCATGCTCACGATACAGAACCAATGCATCATTGGCAGATTCAATCTCGGAATAAGCACTAATTGCCTCATCGACCATATTGGCATATCGATAACAAGACGCTTGTTGGTAGCGTCCTCGGTAGCGCTCCTGTATCGTGGTCGACATTGTAGCGACACGTTCAAAGTGAACTGCCGCTTGGGCGTATTTCTTGTTGGCAACGGCATCGTAACCAAGGCGATTGGATGCCAATGCGACATATCGCCCTTCGCGGTAACGGTTCACCACTCCGTGAAGCACACGCTTCGCCTCATCGAGAGCACCCAAAAAATAATGAGATTCCCCAAGGTAATAAAGCACTGGCGCAGCATTTGGGTGATTCGGAAACCGCTTAATGTAATTCTGTAACCGTGGAATGAGTCGGCGATATGACACCTTACGATTCCGCTCGTCTTTGGTGGCGTTAGCCTGGTTATACAGGTGCTTACAAAACTCGAACTGGTCCGTTGCAGGATCGGCTATTAATGGAGCATTCTGCGCACACAAAGGTACCAATGCCATGGCGGCAGTGAAAACAATAATTAGGTAACGCATGGGAAAAAATACTGTGAAAATGAAGCAGCGTGCAAGGCATATGGTAACTACATCAAGGCGCGGCAGGTTTGGCGGCTAAACTAACGTTTTTGACGCCTGCTTTTTGGCACAATTCCAGCCCGCTCATCACTTTTTGATGAGGTGTTTGCTTGGCGGCCTTGATAACAACCGCTTGATTAGGCGTCATAGCAACCCTGGCTCTAAGTAATTCCTGTAGCTGAGCTTCTGTGATTTTTTTACCACCTACCGTAAATGAGCCATCTACATTCACTAGGATAACAACTCCACCCGGTGCAACACGCGGCTTCGCCTGAGCTGGCATCGCCTCCACCATTTCAAGTGCCTCTACCTGCATCTTCTGGTTCTGGACCTCTACCCTATTCTCCACGCCAACAAAAAAAAATCCACCGATGACGATAGTTATAATTTTGAAGGGTAGCGGAAGAAACATAAATAGTGAATAGCTCATACTCATTGATTTTGTGGATTATTTTTGATTACGTTGGACTTGGGTAGCAAAAGAAATGTTAGGAATACCCGCTTTTTGACACACATCCACGACTTGAACAATTTTCTCGTAATCCACTTTAGCATCACCTCGAATGCGAATGGCTTGGTTATCGTGCACCGCAGCGATCCGGTTGAGCTTGGCATATAGCTGCTCCTGAGACATGACCGTGCTATCTACTACCACCTCACCATTCTCGCGCACATTAATGATAATCTCCCCCACCGTTTGCCGTGCATCAGCTCCTTCCTCAGCAACTGGTACAGATACGTTTAGCTCGCGCTCACTTTGGGAGAACTGCATCGTAGCGATAAAAAAAATCAACAGTAGAAAAACCACGTCAATCATCGGCGCCAACGGAAAGGCGGCAGCATCGGGCTCTCTGACTTGAAATTTCATCTTTTAACTGGTGCTATGTGTCAGATGTTATGCACATCTGGCGTGTCGTTGGATGGCCGAGACATTGGCACAGGCATCATGTCCGGTTCATTATCTCCATACTCCCTGTGTCTAGCGTGGGCGTCTCTGCGTTGATTGTCATCATGTCCAGATGCCTCACCTGCATAAAGAGGTGTTGGTGCGTTACCGCCACGACGGTTGTATTGCGCAGCAAGAAGTGCCATCAAATGGGTTGCCGCTGCTTCGAGTTCAGCAAGGTATTTCTGCACTTTACCACGAAAAAAGGAATAGAAAATGACCGCTGTGATACCAATAACCAACCCACTCGCTGTAGTTACCAACGCTTGGTAAACACCCTCCGCGAGTTTGTTGGCATGCACTCCCTCGTAATTGCCACTGGCAATTTCCATAAACGCACGGATCATTCCGATGACTGTGCCCAATAATCCCGCCATTGGTGCAATCGTACCCACATCGTTCAGATAACTAATACGTTGAGTTAGCATCCCAGCTTGACGTGATCCTTCTGCTTGTGCCACCTCACGAACTTCTTTGATGTTAGCACTGGTGTTCTTGGTCATGAAATCCAAGGTTTTTTCCGTGATACGGGCGATGCTCTGACCCTGCCGATTACAATGAGCAACAAGACCCAAATAATCACGTTTTCTGATCAGAGCCTCGGCAGCATTCATAAACTTATCACTGACTACAGAATTCCTGCGTATCGTGATAAAATATAGCATAATGAGCACCGCAGCAATAACGGAGAGCAGCGCGAGTGGATACATCATAAACCCACCCATGGATAAGATTTCAAGGACATCCTTGTTTTGATCATTGCCGGGCACCTCAGGAGCCCCAGCGGCCAGAGTAGCTTGGGTCAAGAGCCACAACAAAATGACCACAGGCGAGAAAATCAGTTTGGTAACGTTCATAAATTTGATTTAGCAAAGATTATAACCCGAATTTGTTCAGGCGCAAGCGTGGTAAATCCTTCTTAGACATGTGTTTTCTCTCTACACAGTGGCGACTTGCGTGTCGCAAGGGCCTTTGTGAGAGTTATCATAAAAATTTAAATCAAGTGGATTGGTTGCTTTATCGCTGTAATTTTAAAATAGCATTAGCAAATCCGATACCAATACCTGCCATTACCTTACCGGAGCCAAGATAGTGGAACTCTGCGTTGGAGATTCCTATTTGCAGCTTCTTGAGCTCAATTTTAGTAAACTCGCTTTTACGTAGTTTCTCCCTAAGAATCTGCACTGCAGGCCCCTTTAATTTTTCCTCAGATTGTATCTTTTTAAGCTCCCTGCTGACGTTACCATCCCTCAGTTTCAGATTAGTTAATTCCGCGTCCCAGTATCTCTCTGTGAGCACAGCTGCTACATTACCCGTGAATTCTGACATTGCCGCAGGCGCAGCCATCGCGTCACGGAAATTTTGATGGATTGCAGCATAGCGCTTTTGACCACCCTCATATTTATTCGTCGGACCACCTGCTCCCATGACGCCAATGACAAAAGGTAGATTTGGTGTGGATAGGTCTTTCCTAATATCCCGAATGAATTGAGCCATAACCTTTGAATAATCATCATAACCTCCTTTTTTATCTCGATTGGGGTAAACATTGCGATTCACCATGTCATTCCAACCTTGAAACCACACAAGACCAGCTAGATCATAACCCTGACTTTTTTTGTAGTCTGGGTAAACTCTAGAAATATTCGCCAAAACATCCTTCACGTGCGCAATGGTCAGTCGATAGTAGTGACCCGACTCTTTCTCGTTACCTTTGTAGACTCCTGCGCTCGGTGGTCGAAAATCTGAATACAGGCTCTTGCCACCCCACGCGGCCTTGATAATCAAAATAGGTTCGTTGAACTGCTTCCCTAGTGTCATCCCAAAAGCTAATTCTGGACCAATTTTTGTTTCATCAGCACCAAAACCAACAGTAAGAGCCCCCTCTTTTAGACCTTTTGTCGATAGGTAAGACATTCGGACATCAGTAAAAACCTTGGGCGATCCTTTCCGGTCTTGCAGATCTCTCAGCCATGGTGCAGTCATCGGATCCATGCCTATATGCTCCATAGTGGTAATTTTTGCATGCCCTTGCATGTTGGATTGACCAACGAGAACAAAAACCTTGAGCGGTTTTTTACCCGTAGCGGCAACCCCATGTGTTGTAATCAGTAGACTAATTACACATAACAGCTTGAGCAGACGACTTATCAGAAAAGAAAGGTGATTCTTCATATCACTTGATTTACTGTGCATCCACACCGATTCTTCCATCGATTTAAGTAATGCAACACTCAAAGCCTAAGTTAAAACTACAACAAACCCCCCACAAACCCGGGGTTTACTTGATGAAGGATCGTCTGGGTGGAATCATTTACGTCGGAAAAGCAAAAGATCTTAAAAAGCGTTTAGGTAGCTACTTCACGCCGTCCCGAAAAATGCGATCAGATGTAAAAACGCGAGCATTGATCGATAGTATATGCGACTTTGATTTCCATGTGGTCAAAAATGAACAAGAATCATTTATCCTTGAGAGTAAACTCATCAAGCAATACCGCCCACGATATAACGTCAGCTTGCGAGACGACAAACGCTTTTACATGGTCAAAGTGCAACTTGATGTTCCGCTGCCACGCTTTGCTCTAACACGATTAAAAAAGAACGATGGTGCACGCTACTTCGGGCCATTCGTGCATTCGGTGGCACTGAAAGCCACACTGGAATGGCTTAATAGGGAATTCGGATTGCGCACCTGCCGACCCAAACAACCGGGAGACCATGAATATCGACACTGCCATGCCGATATTATCAGAAAATGCTGCGCTCCATGTGTGGGTAAAATTTCTGAGCAAAAATACCGCCAACGAATCGATGAAGCCATTAATCTGCTAGAAGGAAAAGGCAAGGGCAACCGCCTAAACGGGCTACGCGAACAAATGAATAAAGCTGCAGAAAAACTAGATTTTGAAAAAGCAGCAAAATTACGAGACATCATTGATAATCTCGAAAAAACTCTGAGTCCAACACGCAGCTTTTCTCGCGGCAGAGGCGTCCCCAGCACCGTGACACCAACTGAAGACTTGATAGAGCTGCAAGATGCTCTCTCCCTACCTGACCCGTTACACATCATGGAATGCTTTGATATTTCGAACGTTTCGAATAATCATATCGTAGCATCCATGGTTCGTTTTGTTAATGGCATACCTGATAATCAAGGATACCGGCGCTACCGAATCAAAACCGTTCAAGGACAAGACGACTTCGCAAGCATGGCAGAAGTAGTTAGAAGACGATACTCAAGAATTCTGTTAGAAAATAACGTTCTTGATTCTAGCAATCAAGAACGTCCTCTCGATGCTCTTCGAAGACTCGCGCGCGAGGGTAAATCACCACTACACATACCTAACCTTGTGATTGTCGATGGAGGTAAAGGGCAGTTGGGCATGGCTGTAAGAGAACTGACACGGCTCGGGCTAGATGACCTCCCTGTGATTGGTCTCGCCAAGCAACACGAGGAAATTTTCCGTTACGGAAGCACTGAACCGCTCAGATTACCGCACGATACTGGCGCACTAAAACTACTCCAGCGAATCCGAGACGAAGCACATCGGTTTGCCAATAATTACAATGAGTTGTTGCTCCGTCGTCGCGTTCGCGAGAGTCTATTAGACGATTGCCCCGGCATGTCTCCAAAACGTAAAGAGGCCCTACTTAGACGATTTGGCTCAGTTAAACGTATCCGCACTGCTTCCTTGAAGGAACTAGAATCCGTGCCAGGCATCGGCAAAAAGACAGCCGCCCAAATGCACTCTTGGCTACAACAAAAAAAATAATTACCCCACTGGAGTAATCTAAGAACTGATTTATCCGTACAGACATCAAAAATCTGCGCCTATTGGCTTAGGTGTGAGCGATTCTTGACGAGCTTGTGTTAGCTCCAGATGGAACAATTTCACCGGGAGAGTTCAAAAACATTCAGGATGCCGCGTGTTCTAGAGCACGTTGCTTCATTTGAGTAGCCATCAGATTGAGCGCATTAGCACGGGTGGGTGCGAGATGCTCCTTGAGACCCGTCTTATCAATAAATGACATATCCGCTTGGAGAATAGCATCTGGTTTCTCGCCATCAAGAACCCTCACAAATAAAGCAATCATACCTTTGGTGATCAGAGAATCGGAATCAGCTTGGTAATGCATCACCCCATCTTCAAAACCTGCATCTAACCATACCTGCGATTGACAACCTTTAATCAGACGGTCTTGAGTGTGTTTTTCTTCATGCATCTCGGGCAACTTTTTACCGAGCCCTATGACGTACTCATAGCGCTCGGTCCAATCCTGAAAAAGTCCCAGCTCGTCAAGCAACTCAAGTTGTTTTACCGCGATACTCATCACCCCTCTTGTATCATTGGTAAGATACGCGCCACGCGCTCCTTCATTTGTTTACCCGGCTTGAACTTCACCACCGCGCGTGGCGGAATCTTCATGTCTTGACTCGGGTTTTTGGGGTTACGTCCCACCTTACCTTTCATTTCGCGCACCTGAAATGATCCAAAATTCCGCATTACCACCGCGTTACCTTTAGCTAACTCGCCGGTGACGGTGTCTAGTAGAGTTTCAAGGACATTAAGAACCTCTGCCTGGTTCAGTCCGGTTTTATTACTAAGCTTGGTTACGAGGTCGCGTTTGGTTACAGTTTCCATGGTGTGAGTAGAAATCAGGTAGTTTGATCAATCAAATTGGTTAGTGCCTGTTCAAAACCACAATATAGTGAAATTGTCCCGCAAAAAATGTTCCTAATTGCATCCTTGCCGTCTCAGTAAACTCATCAGTGTACTGTATCCGCGTGTATGCATTCCAACTTGGATATTTTTGTAATCCAGCTCGCTCATACTTGGTAGTTAAAATTTACATCAATACAAAATTAGGCATGCTGCCTAGATAAGCAATCTCGGTGACGTTATGTTCATCAACAGTATGCGCTCTGTGATGGCGATTTCCTAATACCAAATAACCTATTTTAATGTAATATACTCATGATGAATGTTTTTTGCATGATTTTTCGCTTGATTCGTCTCACACACTGCTCGAAACTGTTTGAGCGCTAGAGGGATTTCAGGTGGCGCATCACACACACACACACACACCTCCCTCAGATCAGCCCCCCCCCATAGGTGGGCTGATCACTTTTAGGGGTGTTAGTAAATCCGGTAACGGTTAGTCAAAATAGCAAGTAATTGCCCGGCTGATTCCATCACACATCACCTGGATCTCCTCCTGACTGATGGATAGCGGTGGCATAATGACCAAGGTATCGCGAATGGGCCGTGATAATACGCCATACTCGCGTGCAACAAGCGAAACCGCTTCACCAATAAGGTCCGTGGTCGGAAATGTATTACCATTTGCATCACGTAACTCAACGCCTGCGACCATTCCGCATTGGCGAACACCATAAATCTGTGGGTGGTAGTAGCTCATCTTAGTCAACAGCTCGTCTAGGCACTTAATTTTTTCGGGCAATCGACTAAGCGTATTTTCCTGTTCAAACACATCTAGGCTCGCCAGTGCAGCAGCGCAGCCAAGCTGATTAGCAGTATAGCTATGTCCGTAGTAGAATGCTCTCTCTGCACCACCACGGAACGCTTGATAAATTTCCTCACGCACTAGGGTAGCAGCGAGCGGGAGATAACCTCCGGTTAGACCTTTCGCAAGGCAGAGGAAATCAGGAGTGACGTTCTCCTGTTGGCACGCAAACATAGTACCTGTTCTGCCAAAACCAGTCATCACCTCGTCCAAAATCAAATGCACTCCATGCCTATCGCACCATTGCCTGAGCTGCAGTAGCATATTCTTGGGCCAAACGTGCATTTGGTTCACACCCTGTATGAGAGGCTCAATGATAACGGCTGCAGTTTTATTGATCTCTGATGAGTCTAGCGATAGCAAATCCGCCATGTCTCGAACATGGCTAACAGGGTAACCAAATTTTCGGAACCGATCAAAAAACTCTCCGACTCCACCCAGCGATGCCGCACCCATCGTATCACCATGATACCCTTGATCAAATGCAATCAAATGCGTTCGCTCGGCATCCCCTGTCTGCATCCGATACTGTACCGCCATTTTTACAGCACACTCGACTGCGGTTGATCCGTTATCAGAAAAAAAGACTCTCTGGAGGTCGTCATCTGGAAAAAATCCCACAAGCCGCTGGGCAAGTTCGCTGGCTCTGGGATTGGCAAAACCCAAGTAACTAGTATGAGCAACTTTATCAAGCTGATCACGGATTGCATCATTGATCACACCATGATTGTGACCGTGGATATTCGTCCAAATTGATGCATTTGCGTCGATATATTTCCTGCCCTCCGAATCGGTTAGCCATACACCTTCTCCTTCCACCATAACCAGAGGTTCTGAATTTTCCCAGTCTGACTGCCGAGTAAACGGATGCCAGCAATGGCTTTGGTCAGCGGCAATCCAATGATGAGTGTTCACAGCCGTATTTTCCACAACCTTTGACCCAAATCAAGCCGCTGTGAAAAAAGCTGGTAAATAATTGAATTTTTAATCGCTCACATGCGTCCATCAAAGCATGAAGAATGCACATCTGCTGTATATGACACTTGGGGGTATTATCTCATTCATACTCCCCTCATGCGCTGACTACGGATACTACAGCAGCTCCGGCTCATACGGCACAACGTATTATCCCAGCAGCAGCCTTAGCGTGCTACCACATGGATACACACGCGTTTACGTCGGCAGCACTCCCTACTGGCGTAATAATAATCATTGGTATTGCTATGATCGTGGTCGTTACCGTTCCTGCGCAAGGCCCAGTGGCTATCGTCTAGGTATTTCCCACTCACGACGTAGCTACTCACCACCGTGTGTGCCCCACACACAACCATACCACCGTTACACGCGCACGTGTCCGACGTATTACAGAAGTCGCCCCACGGTTAGTTATAGTTACAGCTCATACCGGCCCTCAAACTGCTCACTTAAATATCGTCGAAATACATCTTATTCTCGCGGGTCATATTCAAACAGCAGCTATCCACAACATCATTCCCGATGCAATAGCAGCCGCTCTCACAGCAAAGATAAATCATTTAGATCAAGCAGCAGCAGACGCTCAAAACAACAATCCCACACGACTATTAACTCACCCTGTGAAACAAGAAAACTGCATCACAATCTGCCCATACCAAGACAAAGCCGCAGTAAAAAAACAAAATCCTAGCGCATCCTATGTTGGTGGTAATTTTAGTTAAAAGCAGAATTCCTCTACTAAAAAACTATCGCATTGCACGTTAGATCACGATGACTTACATTCTCTCTGGGACTCCAATCCCGAGAAGCCCCAATCCTTTTTCCAACACACGGCTGGTTAACTCACAGAGCACCAGACGTGTATTTTGTGTTTCACCCTCCGACTTGAGTACTGGGCACGCCTCAAAAAAAGAATGAAATGCCTTGGCCAGCTCTAGCAGGTAATTCGCCAGTAAGTTTGGCCTGAAATCTTCCAACAATGAGGGCACAACTTCACTGAAACGAACCAACATTCGCGCCAATTGCACCTCCGAATCAGCCACGATTGCCACTGCAGCTTGATCCAGTTGCACACCTTGCCCCAATTTCCTGAAAATAGAGCGCACACGCACGTAGCTATATTGGAGGTAGGGAGCTGTATCACCCTGTAAGGCTAGCATGCGATCCCAACTGAAAACGTAATCGGTCATCCGGTGCTGTGAGAGCTCAGCAAATTTTACTGCCCCGACCCCAACGATGGCTGCTACCTTTTCTTTTTCGTCAGCTTCTAGGCTTGGGTTTTTTTCTTCAATTGCTTTAGCTGCCCGTTCAACGGCCTCGTCAAGAACATCGATGAGCTGCACGTTTTCACCACTGCGGGTTTTCATCAGTTTACGATCGTCACCTAATATTGAGCCGAATGCAATGTGATGCATTGAAGGGGTAAGGCCACGTTTTTTCGTTGCGGCAAAAATCTGTTGGAAATGGAGCTGCTGTGGCGCACCTACAACATACCAAATTTGATCTGCATCCCACTGATCAACCCGAAAATCAATTGTAGCCAAATCCGTAGTCGAGTATAGGAAACCACCATCAGCCTTTCTAACAATCGACGGCTTATCGGCAAGCTTGGGGTTTTCATCAAAAAATACACAAATCGCTCCTTCACTCTCACGAGCAACACCGCTTTCTAACATCCCTTCAACCAGCGGTGCTAGGCGATCGTTATAATTACTCTCACCATACCAATAATCAAATTTCACATCAAGGCGGTCATAAATACCCTGCAGCCCCTGCTTAGACAGTTCCACACATTTCCCCCAAATTTCGAGGTTTTCCTCATCACCTCCTTGCAGCTTCACAAGCTCTTGTTTACAAATTTCACGCACAGTTTCATCATCCCCACATTGGGCATTAATCTCACGATACACCCTCAGAAGCTCCGCTACTGGATCCTTTTGAAGGGCTCCGGGGTCGAGGACATTTTTCCATCCGTGGATGATCATCCCGAACTGGGTTCCCCAGTCACCAATGTGGTTATCGGTGATGACCTCATGACCCATAAAATTAGCTATCCTCGCCAAGCTATCACCTATAATCGTGGAACGGATGTGGCCCACATGCATCGGCTTGGCAACATTCGGTGCGGAAAAATCCACCACAATCGTCTGGCTCGGGCTTGCAACGGGAACACCCAAACGGTCATCACCGAGAAGCCCACTCACCCGCTCACTCCATGCACCACAGCTTACCTTAAAATTAATAAAGCCAGGGCCAGCAATATCCGCGGTCGCCAAATCACCAAGATCAAGAGCATCCACCACTTTCATTGCAAGCTCGCGAGGGTTGCTCTTGAGTCGTTTAGCCAAAATCATTGCGGCGTTACTCTGGTAATCGCCAAAGCGTAAATCAGCAGCAGCGTTCACTTGGATAGTGAATCCCTCAGGTAAATCTACTCCGATGGATTTGATAGCGGACGACAAGGCGTGTTCAAGATCTTTGATCATAGGTAAATATTAGAGGTGATATGAGGCTACTATAGCTCCGAGCTATTGCGAGATGGGCGAGATGCAAAAATATCCAACACCTCATCGGCATCCTCCGCCTCCATCAGTCTTTGACGAACTGCGCAATTGTTAAACATACGAGCAATTGCAGCGAGCGTTTGAAGGTGCATTTTGTATTCTTTTTTAGGCACAATAAAAAGAATGATGAAATTTACCGGCGCGTTGTCGAGCGACTCAAAATCCACCCCCCCTTTCGAACGGGCGAAAGCCACCACAACTTGGTCTATGGTGTCTGAAAAAGCGTGTGGAATCGCCACTCCAGAACCGATCCCCGTGCTAATCTGGCGTTCCCGCTCCTTGAGTAGCTCAAGCACCTCTTCACGCAACGCCTCTTTGAGTCGCCCAATGGAAATCAAATGGTCAATGATCGCAGCCGTTGCCTCCGTGCACACATCACCCGGCAAATCAAGAATCACTTGATCGGGTGTGAGTAGGCTAGCTAGTTTCATGATCTCAGATATGCCCAAAAGCAAGAACGCCACTTACCCTGTAGCTGTACGCTATGCAAGACTATTTGGATATCAAAACCCGCGAGTTGAAACCATCAATACACACTTATGATATTGACCTTACTAACCACCATGAAACCATACCTTATGTTTACCCAAATCCGATTGTTCACTTGCCTAGCCACTTGTATCACGCTTCCAGTAATGGCTGATCATGTGAACGACTCACCCCCTTCAGCACTAAAATCATCCACCCACGACCTCGTTCACCATCTCCTTGATCAGAACTTGGGGACACGCAAATTTCCCTTCACTGACGTGGTTCATGCAAGCAGCGGCAAAAAAGTAATGCCTTTTGATAAATCCCAGCCCGCCCATCAGGATTTTTTAACTGCTATGACTAAGTCGGTGAACGCCGCAACAACTACAATGAACAAAGACAACTCTCCCGTTCGTCGGCTGCGCAGGATCAACGAGGCTTCCCGCTATTTTGAGGACCACCTACGCAAATCGCTGCAAACTCACCCCATGCTGACCTGTTCAATCCCCAAGAACACCCAAGGAAAGGAGCAACGCACCGGCTACCCCGACCTCCTCATCACACACACCGATGCATCCGGAAAGAAAACTCATTTCTATCTCGATCCTAAACTCTATGAGAAAAAATCACGGGCATCGTCACTGCGTACGTTTTACTTCGAGCCGCGCACCCGTACTAACAAGATCCAGCACGACGCAGTCCATCTACTCATCGGCATCTCACACGATGGCAATCAGGGGAAATGGCAATTTACTGGGTGGGAAATCTGCGACCTCTCCAAGTTTCAAGTAAGACTCAAAGCTGAGTTTCAGGCATCTAACCAAGATCTCTACCGACCACATATCATCATCAAATCATCAGAGAATTTACCCTAGCCGCTGTTAATTCTTGATTCTTATTTACTAATTTTCAATGCTTCACACATGCCCCTATCTCACCGCACCAGCGGCTCAACCGCACGCGACGATTATCTCGAGCAGATCCTCCATCTGATTGAGGAAAAGGGATATGCACGCCCGATCGATATTTCCAAGAAACTAGAGATCTCCCAGGCTAGCGTCACCAACATGCTCAAGCGTCTCGATGCAGAGGGCCTTGTAGCACATGAAAAATACCGCGGCACCACCCTCACCGAGGAAGGCCTGCGTATTGCCCGCGCCATCATCGACCGCCACGAAACACTGACCCGTTTTTTGCAGCTTTTCGATATTGATGAGGACACCATTTATCGCGATGTCGAGGGTATGGAACACCACGTCTCAAGAGCCACGCTAGAGGCAATTCGCTCCGTCACCGATCACTTGCAGGAGAACCCCTCGACACTGGCCGACATCAAGGCCTCCTAATCCCTTGCCAACGGGGACAAGCAAGTGTAAGGACTTCTTTCACATGCCTCATCGACAACGACCGAGGACACTCAAATTTTACCTATTTTTTATCTTATATCCTATCTGACATGATCAAATGGACCTTGCAAAAAATCGTTGGCAATAAGAACCAACGCGAACTCAAGCGGATGCAGCCCGTCATCGCCAAAATCAACGAGCTTGAGGAAGCCTACCAGCGCGAATCCACAGACCAGCTCAAGGAGAAAGTTCTCGGCTGGCAACAACACCTGCACCGCTACCTACCACTACAAACAGCCACCATCCGCGAGCTCGAATCAATGGATGAAACTGGCATCTCCGAGGTCGCTAAAGATGTTGGTTTGCGGCTGGACTCGCTACGAGAAGAATTCCCAAACCTGCCCGAAGTCAAAGCCTCCGTGGACTCAATCGAAGAGGCCAAAGTAGCTTTCCGTGAGGTCGAAGAGCAATATTTCACATCCGCCCGTGCCAAATATCTCGACCAGATCCTGCCAGAGGCATACGCCGCGGTAAAGAACGCCGCTCGCCGTCTCTGTGGCCAAACCATCACCGTCTGCGATCAGCCGATTGCTTGGGAAATGGTCCACTTCGATGTGCAGCTTGTTGGTGGTATTGGTCTACACCGCGGTATGATCGCCGAGATGCAAACCGGTGAGGGTAAAACACTCGTCGCCACCCTGCCCGTCTTCTTAAACGGCCTAACCGGTATGGGTGTGCACGTGGTCACCGTGAACGACTACCTCGCCCGACGCGACTCCGAGTGGATGGGCGCCGTCTTCAAATTCCTTGGCCTGACTATCGGTTGCATTCAGAGCCAGCAACCGTCCGAGCTCCGCCGCGAGCAATACGAGGCAGATATCACCTACGGCACCAATGCTGAGTTTGGTTTTGACTACCTCCGCGATAACGGCATGTCGTCATCCACGGATGAGCAGGTGCAACGCGGCCACTACTACGCGATTATTGATGAGGTCGACTCTATCCTCATCGACGAAGCACGCACGCCACTCATCATTTCCGGCCCGTCCACCGTTTCTAACACCGAGCAGTATGGTCGCTACAAGCCACTCATCGAGCAGCTCGTCAAACGCCAGAACATGCTCTGCAACGAGCTTGCAGAGGAAGCCAAGAAGTGCCAAGAAGCCGAAGATGAGATCGGTGCAGGCCGCGCCATGTTCAAAATCAAACTGGGCAACCCGCGCAATCGCCAGCTGATGCGCTTCATGGAGGATCCCGACTCACGCCGCTTGGTCGAAAAAACCGAGCTCTCGATGTATCAGGACGCGCAAAAACGTGATCTCTACGCAATTAAAGAAGAACTCTACTACACCATTGACGAGAAGGCACACGATGCCGACCTGATGGAAATGGGCCGCGAATTCCTCGCCCCCGATGACTCTGACGCCTTTGTCCTGCCAGACCTGGGTGAAGCATACGCCGAAATCGATGCCGATCTCGAAATCAGCGACGAGGACCGCGCCGAGAAAAAAAATAAACTCCAGTCACGTCTCGACACTCAGGGAGAGAAGATGCACTCCATTTCTCAGCTCCTGAAAGCCTACTGCCTCTACGAAAAAGACGTCGAATACGTTCTCGCAGATAACAAAGTCGTCATCGTGGATGAAAATACCGGCCGTGAAATGCCGGGCCGTCGCTGGTCGGACGGTCTACACCAAGCTGTCGAGGCCAAGGAGGGTGTGCACGTCGAGGAAGAGACACAAACTTACGCCACCATCACCATCCAGAACTACTTCCGACTGTATGAAAAACTCGCCGGCATGACCGGAACCGCCGAGACCGAAGCCGCGGAATTCCATGACATTTACAAACTGGACGTGCTTCCCATCCCGACCAACGTGCCTAACATCCGTATCGATCACAATGATCAGGTATTCAAAACACGTCGCGAGAAATACAACGCAGTGGTCAGCAAAATCAAAGAGGCCCACGATCGAGGTCAACCGGTTCTGGTAGGAACCGCCTCTGTGGAGGCATCTGAATTAGTCGGGAAAATGCTCAAGCGCGCAAAAATTCCGTGCAGTATCCTGAATGCCAAATACCACCGCCAAGAAGCTGAAATCATCCAGAACGCTGGCCAGAAAGGTGCCGTCACCGTGTCCACTAACATGGCTGGTCGAGGAACCGACATCAAACTTGCCCCAGGAGTCCCCGAAGCAGGCGGACTTTTTGTCATCGGCACCGAGCGCTACGAATCACGCCGAGTTGACCGCCAGCTCCGCGGTCGATGCTCACGTCAGGGCGACCCCGGCATGTCCCAGTTCTTCATTTCCTTCGAAGACGACCTAATGCGCAACTTCGCCGCCGCCGAACGCATGACCAACATGATGGAGCGCTTCGGCATGGAGGACGGAGAAGCTCTTGAGCACAAGTGGCTAAACCGCTCGGTTGAAACCGCACAGAAACGTGTCGAGCAGCGCAACTACACATGGCGTAAACGCGTCCTCGATTTTGACGATGTCATGAATAAGCAGCGGGAAGTCGTTTACGGCTACCGTAACGAAGTCCTCAACTCAGAGAATCCACGCGAGCTGATCGATGAGGTCATCGAACGTGCCATTCCTGAGGCGGTGCACTCCTATCTTGAGGAACGCGACGAAGGAGCACCCGATTACGCCGAGCTTCTCAGCTGGGTGAACACCACCTTCCCTATTCAAATGACCCTTGATGACAGCGGTTTCCACGACCGCGACACGGAAGGCAACGCAGAGTTCGTTGTAGGAAAAGTCAAACAAGCTTACGGTTTGAAAATGCAGCAGGAGAACCCTGAGATGCTCGACATGTTAGAGCGTCACATCATTCTCAGCGGTATCGACAAACTCTGGCAGGAACATCTCTACAATATGGATTCCCTGCGTGAAGGCGTGCATCTGCGAGCCCAAGGCCAGAAGGACCCACTGGTAGAGTATAAGAACGAGGCCTACGCTCTATTCGAAACACTCATGGGCAACATCGAGAGCGAGACACTCGGAAATCTGTTCCGCTCCACCACGAACCTCGATCAATTTGAAAACTTCATGCGTGGTCTGCCGCAGCAGCTATCCAGCGATGCCAATGCCGATCAACAAATCGGCCAAGGCAACATCGCCCAAACCGACAACTCCGTCGCACTTTCCATGACCCCAGCTGGCGAGAACGAGAAAATCAAAATCAACCTCCCCCAGCGCCGCCCCACCATCAAGGTGAACCGCAACGAAACCTGCCCATGCGGCTCCGGCAAAAAATACAAGAAGTGCTGCGGCCGGGAGGCGTAGGCGGCGAGGCCGCTGTCATTGGTTCATTGGTCAATAGTCATTGGCAGCTTGTTACCATGCTGCAGATTGTGCAGACCCCAGCCCCGGAGGGGCGGCAGCAGCGTGATCAGGATGATCGGTCAAACGCCCATCCAGTCGCAGCCATGTCTCACTCCTGGGGTGTGTGGTTTTCCCCAGTGTTTTGAATAGCCACTGCACCCGAAAAGTAGGACAGCTTTGCAAGCTGTCGGCTACCCGCGTGTCCTCCGTAGCCTTTGGCGAAGGGGGATGGAATTATCAACTCCCGCACGATGCATTCACATAGCCTGCCGACAGCTTGCAAAGCTGCTACCTTCAGCACCTCCTTCTCTTGCTTGACCACGGCGAGCCTGTCGTAAATAGTGACTACCCCCATGCCGCAACGACCCACAGTAGGAATACGCCTCCCCGTCTGGGCGGGCTCCACCACTCCCGTTTTGCGAGGGGTTGCCAGATTCATGCGCAACCACGGGCACTGGCGCATCGAGACCCTGAACGACTCCTACGGGGAAATGGAGAAGGTTGAGATCACCACCGGATGGCAAGGTGACGGGCTGATCCTTTACCGCGCCACCGAGCAGGAACTGGCCGATTTTAAGAAACGTGGTATCGCGGTGGTTCTGTTAAGCACGGAGGGCCCGGACGCGGGATACCCGCGGGTCTTGCCGGACAACGCTGCCGCAGGTCGCGCCGCGGCAAAACACCTGATGGGGATTGGGCATGACTCATTCGCCTATCTCGCACGCGGCGAAACACTCTACAAGGAAGCGGAGTTCATCTCAGGACAACGAGTCTATGCCCGCGAAAGACTCGCTGGATTCAAGGCGACTCTAGCAGAGAATGGTTTTCAACCACGCGTCCACATGCTGCCTGGCATGCCTCTCTGGAAAAAGGATACTTGGAAAAAGGTGGAGCGGGCCGTGGAGGAATTTCTCACGGAGCTGCCCAGTCCCACAGGCATGTTCGTGGTCGATGACGCCCTCGCATCCGTGGTCTTGCGCGTTGCCGGGCGCACCGATATTGCCGTCCCCCAGTCGCTCTCCGTGCTCGGATTCGGCGACGACGTCAACTACTGTCACGCGTCTTTACCAACCCTGTCCAGCATTCCGTATCCCGCACAGGCGGTCGGTTATCGCGCCGCCAAGGAGCTTGCCCGTCAGCTTGCCGGCGAGCGGATTCGTGGGGACGAGGGCGAAAAGATCCGTATCGCTCTGGATTCGGTACATCGTCGCGAGTCGACCGATTTCCTCGCCATCGACGATGCTGAAACGGCGCTGCTCGTCCGCTGGATCAGGAGGACCGCGCCGGGCACCGC
>Ga0315322_10000097_pt1 | contig 53551 bp, 51 predicted proteins | sample M110021515metaG_FD_203461 | JGI IMG/M metagenome (GOLD analysis project Ga0315322, IMG submission 203461) | Ammonia-oxidizing marine archaeal communities from Monterey Bay, California, United States - M1 100m 21515 | ecosystem: Environmental > Aquatic > Marine > Intertidal zone | place: USA... | reverse complement strand
CCACTAATGCAGCGACATGCTCTGGCTCTCCCACATCACCTAATGGAGTATTCTCAATGTAACTCTCATAAACTTCGCTATTTTTTGGAATCGCTTCCATAATTTCTGTTGCTATGAAACCTGGCCTTACCGCATTGAATCGTATTTTTGCAGGCCCAAATTCATCTGCTGCGTTACGCATGATTGCTTCTATACCCGCTTTCGCTGCAGGATAAGCTCCAAACCAAAGGTGGGTTAAATGACTTGCGATTGATGACATTCCTACAAATGACCCTCTACCTGATTTTTTCAGATACGGGACCGAATGTTTTACACATAGCATTGTTCCTAGAACGTTTAGATGAAGAACTCTTGTGAACTCATTCAGGTCCTGAAGGTGGTAAGGGGACATCCCGCCACCGCCACCAGCGTTCGCAACAACCCCATCTAAACCATCTCCAAATTCTGCTGCTTCTGCGATTGTACGCTCCACATCATCTTCATTGGTAACGTCACAGGTCGTATACTGAATTCTCCCGCCGTCGGAAACCATGGACGTAATGTCGTCAACTGCTTTCTCTAATTTTTCTTCTGTTCTCCCACAAATCGTAACTAGAGCCCCACTTTGCGCTAAGGACGCAGCACATGCCTTTCCTATTCCTGTTCCTCCTCCAGTGACGAGGATTCCATAACCTTCTAATTCTTCTTGTTTCATAGAATTCCTTTAACTCTCTCCAGATATTTACTAATGATCATTATTGTTCAGAGCCTTTCTTATCAGACTCCAACCGATTCTCTAACACATTCGTTATTCCAGTGAATCCAGGTATGACTGAAAGTTTTTTCCCTAAATAAAGCATGGAAAGAATTATGACAGCTGTCGTGAAAGGCCAATTGACGAAAAATCGGATAACAAGATAACCATCAACAGAAGCATTGTTATAGAGCCAAACATCAAATCCAGCGCTGATGATTTCTGCAACCCCCAGCCCGTATGCGATCCGATTCATAGCTAACTTGTAAGCTTCATGAGATGTAATGAAGTTATCAAAACCGAACATTACAGGGGCATACATTGCCAGATAGTTCCGCCCGACAGCCGTCATGAGTATAAGCCCGAAACCAATGAGGGCCTTCGTTCCGATACCGATACCAAAGTAAACAGCCTCACTATCCGTTACGATCCCGATAATTCCTCTGACAAGGATACCGATTGTCACTATGGGAATAAATTTTCCTATAGCGTGGCCTTTCCGCCATCGACGAACCGAGATCATGACTGACCAAATAGTCGCGGCACTTATCGCCCATGCCAGTCCGTACAATCTATTTAAAATTATAAATAGGACAATAGGCATTACTGACTCCCAAGCATTTTTATTAGTGCTCGGTCCTTTGTCTCGATTCTCGTTATCGTCCATAATTTCGTTCACATTTCTAGTTTGGTCTGTTCTGCATAGAATTGCTCAACACTGCGCCCAAATTTAGTTCGGTCTATGATCATTTTCTAAGTAACTATAAATTAGGAGACAAATTGAGCACTATTGCGATTACTGGTTCAGCTTCAGGTATCGGCGCGGCTACGAAAGCATTACTTGAATCTGATTCTGTTAATGTGATCGGCGTTGATTTACACAATGCCGAAATTGAAGCTGACTTGAGTATCGAATCCGAAAGGTCAAGAGCGATCTCCGAAATTCTGCGATTGAGCGGCGGAGTGTTAGATGGGCTTGTAACTTCTGCTGGAGTTTCTGTGCCTTTTGATCCTGCCCGAATGCTGACTATTAATTGGTTTGGAACTGTTGATCTTCTTATCGGCCTTAGAGAAGCTTTATCAACTAGTTCAGGGGTCGCACATGTTGTTGCTATTTCATCTAATTCTACAACTATCACTCCTAATGTTCCCGATGCTCTTGTAGAGGCTTGCTTGCGACTAGATGAGTCAGCTTCTCACAAGATTTTGAACGAGATGGATGATCTAGAGGCAATGGCAATAGCATACGCGGCATCGAAACTATCAGTAGCTAGATTCGTTCGCCAAAATGCTCCTACCCAAGACTGGGCTGGATCAAACATACGGTTGAATTCAATTGCCCCTGGCGCAGTCCTAACACCTCTTCTCCAAGGAGGACTAGACGACCCAACATTCGGAGCTGCAATAGAAGCACTTCCAATCCCCGTCGGTGGGTTTGCAGCTCCGGAATTAATAGCAGAATGGATCAAAATGATGCTCTCCCCCTCTGCGGATTTTATGTGTGGATCTGTGCTTTTCCTAGATGGGGGTTCAGATGCTTTGATTCGCCCTAACGATTGGCCAGTGTCTATACAACTTAAATAATGAGTCCGAAGAGCTCCGCCAATATATTAGAGCCACTGTGTTTGCAAGACCTGACGCTGTAATTTAGCATCACTCAAACAGGAATAGGAGAAAAAATGTACCCCGGAGCGATAGCCCAGAAAAGTCCCGATAAGGCAGCAATCATAATGGCAGATTCTGGCGAGACTATGACGTTTCAAGAGCTACATGATTACGCCGAGAAAGTTGCCAACCTTTTGCAGTCCGCTGGTTTAGAACCTGGAGACCATATTGCACTATGTCTAGAGAACAGACTTGAGTTCCTTCCAATTTGTTGGGGGGCTCATTATGCAGGTTTATATTACACAGCGATTAGTTCGCGTTTAACAGCGCCTGAAATAAGCTACATAATAAAGGACTGCGGAGCTGGTGCTTTCTTAACTTCACCCTATAAAGGTGAAGAAGCAGCTGAATTGATAGATGACATTCCAGATGTTTTCTTAAGACTCAGTGTTGGGGGGGCAATCGAAGGTTTTGACTCTCTAGATGAACTTCTAATAGAACAAGAAACTACACCTCAAGGACCTAGAGTCGAGGGGGCAGATATGCTTTACTCGTCTGGGACTACGGGTAGGCCTAAAGGAGTCAAATCACCCTTGCCAGGTGTTCCTTTGGGTGAGACTGACGGAGTTACGACTCTTTTAGGGATGCTGTTCGGAGCTAACCCAGACTCTGTTTATCTATCACCTGCTCCCCTCTACCACGCTGCACCACTTAGGTTCTGTCGAGGAATTCAAAAACTTGGAGGGACGGTCGTGGTCATGCCTCGTTTCGGACCTGTCGAGCTTTTGGAGAGTATAGAAAAATATAAAACAACTTTGTTGCAAGCTGTTCCTACTATGTTTGTGCGCCTTCTCAAACTAGAAAAAACGCAAAGGGAATCGTTTGATGTTTCTTCTTTACAATCGGTTGTTCACGCTGCCGCACCGTGTCCAATCCCAGTCAAGAAACAAATGATTGACTGGTGGGGAGAAATTATCCATGAATATTATGCCGGCACTGAAGGAAACGGGTTCTGTTATTGCAATAGCAAAGATTGGCTTGCGCATGAGGGAACTGTTGGAAGAGCGATACAAGGAATATTGCACATTGTTAACGATGACGGTAATGAACTACCCACTGGAGAAATCGGTGGAGTGTACTTCGAAAGTGACTCTGTTTTTGAATACCACAATGCCCCTGAGAAAACCAAGGGGGCGAGACTTGAGAATGGGTGGTCGACATTAGGAGATATCGGGAAAGTAGATGAAGACGGATTTTTGTACCTCACAGATAGGAAAGCATTCATGATCATCTCTGGTGGGGTCAATATTTACCCTCAAGAGGCTGAGAATGTATTAACTATGCATGACAAAGTCCTTGATGTAGCAGTTTTTGGCGTACCTAACGACGACCTTGGGGAGGAAGTCAAAGCTGTAGTCCAGCTCATTGATCCCACTAGTGCTTCACCTCAAATAGAGCAGGAACTCCTTATGTACTGCCAAGAGCAATTAGCCCGCGTGAAATGCCCGCGAACTATCGATTTCAGAGAAGAGTTACCTAGGCACCCCACTGGGAAACTATATAAACGTCTTCTACGTGATGAATACTGGGGAGATACAGAGAGTCGGATTGTATAGGAGCCTTATGGACATAGATGAGATAAGTGACCGCCTTGAAATTGAACAACTTATGGTCAAATACGTGGACGCAATTGATGAGAAAAATTGGGAATTACTTGATGATGTTTTCACGGATGATGCATTTCTAGATTATGAAAGTTCCGGTGGGCCGGATGGAAAAGGTGATTACAAAACGGTAAAAACATGGCTTCAAGATAATCTCGCTATGTTCCCAATGACTCAACACATGATTGGAAAAACTTCAGTCAATTACCACGGAGATTCAGCTAACTGTCGTACGATTTTTTACAACCCTATGGGCGTTCCAGTGAACTCTGATGGAATCTATGACCCGAACGGCGATGGACTCCATATCTTCATTGTCGGTGGCTGGTATAACGATGTTTGTGTAAAGACCATTGATGGTTGGAAGATTAAAGAAAAAGTTGAGGAACAAGCATATGTTCAAGGTTCTTTCCCACCGTTCAAGTAAAGGTTTCTTTTTAATTAGCGTGCTGACTTAACCATTCATACATAGCAATACCACTTGCCACTCCCGCATTGATTGAACGTGTAGATCCATATTGAGTAATAGCGAGAATCTGAGATGTCGCTTCTATCATCTCCTCGCTTAGCCCTGGCCCTTCTTGCCCAAAGACAAGAACACTGTCTTTAGGAAGCGACGCTCTTTCTATAGGCACTGACCCTGGTATGTTATCAATCCCTACAATCGTAATTGATTCAGCAACTGACCATTCAACGAACTTTTCTACAGATGGGTGATGGAAAACATGTTGATATCGGTCTGTTACCATTGCGCCTCTTCTGTTCCATCTTCGTTTGCCCACGATATGGACTGCCTTAGCCATAAAAGCGTTCGCGTTGCGTACTACTGTCCCAATATTAAAATCATGTTCCCAATTTTCTACAGCTACGTGGAATGAATGACGGTAGTGGTCTAAGTCGGCAACGATCGCTTCTCTGGTCCAATAGCGATATTTGTCAACAACATTTCTCGTATCTCCATTTTCTAGAAGTTCGGGGTCGTACCAAGAATCTTCAGGCCATGGCTTGGGGTGAGGGCCAACTGTCATTTTTTCCTATGCGATGTAGTCGTTTAACGCTATGAAAGTAGTCTACGAGCCTTAAAGAGCGGATTTGCTATGCGTTGGGTATGACGCCGAATGCCATGACACAATAATGTAAGGACGCAGCAGCAACGACCATGAGATGCCAGATTTCGTGGTATCCAAAGATGTCCGGCCAAGGATCAGGTTTTCTAAGGCCGACTATAAAAGCTCCTAACGTATAGAGCATCCCCCCAATTGCTAAAAGAATAATCCACCTAAGTTCTAAGAAATCCCATAATTGAGGTATCGCTACGACAGAAACCCAGCCCATAGAAAGAAACAAGGCATTCATCAAACCGTATGGAGGATCAAAAGGAAGGAAACGTAGAGTTGCTCCGATTCCAAGACCGACCCATGCAGTAATCAACAAGGTTTTTTGCGCCCACCCATCAACCGCAAGCATACCTATCGGGGTATAGCCACCCGCTATACAAAGGTAGATTCCAATATGGTCAAGACGCCTGAAGCGCATCCATCCCCTATCTGTGAATTCCGTGCGATGAAATAAGGCGCTAATACCTAACATAGATGAAACCCCAAAAGCGAAGGCAAAAGCGGCAAAAGCGGTTCTCGCTGATGGTGCTGTGAGTATAAGAATTAAACCAATTGGTATAGATAAGAAAAAACAATAGCTATGGAGCACACCTCGATATTTAGGGCGATTAATCGCTCTCTCACGAACGACCCGCAAAGATTCTGGGATTTCCTGTTCCATTAGAGTCTTAATGCTAGTTGAGATATATAACCGCTAATCTCTTCTGCACAAGAATTGAAAATTTCTTGGTCTCCACCTGCTGGATCAATCACCTCTTCCCATGGAGAAAAGATAGTCTTCTCTAAGCAGAGTTCAGCAACTCTATCACCCACGTGTCTATCTCCAGACGGAAGTTCCTTAGCTAAACGTGGCAGAGATCCAGTTCTTTGCAGAGAATCGACATGATGTCTCTTGAAATAGTCAATGTGTTCTTTCTCAAAAACAATAATTAGGTCTGCCCATTTACAGTCCTCTTCCTCCAACTGGTGACTTCGGTGATCAGGGTCTGATAAACCCATGTCTGCTAAGGCAGATCGGGTACGTTGACTCATGGGAAGGCCGGGAATAGAGAGTGTCCCCGCTCCCTTAATTACATGTTCAGGGGCTTTGGCTTTCATCATGGTTGCAGCCATAACTGAACGAGCTGCATTACCAGTACAAACAAAAAGTATTTTAGCCATTGTCTTCTAACTTGCTTTTGGGTCGCAGAAATAGTGCTTCTGCTTCTGAACAGATCCGGTCTTCGTCAAGACAATGCCCCTTAACAGTTATTCGACGCCCAGATGACTGCACTATCCAACCTACAAACCGAAGATCTTTATTAATGGGAGTAAACGACCTGTATTTGATGTTTAATTTCGCCGTGTATCCGGTAGCTCCAGCATCTAAGGATTGTATAGCTCCTAAAAGTTCATCGAAAAGGCCTGCTATATAACCTCCATGCACAGCGTTCGGTGGCCCTTCATATAAGTCTGAAAGTTTGACCCGAAACTCATAACCAAGTTCCCCATTAGGACCCAAATATTCATCCCAGACAAGTTCTGGTGAAAAAAGATGCAGCTCTCCTTGAAATAGTGAACGACTCCGGTACGACCTTGAACGCGTTTCACCATTACCTGATTTCTTCCCCCACCACCTAGGTGCTTTCTCTCCTTGTAGATCTTGAGTAGATTTTTCTATCGTTTCAGCAACAACGTCTAAATCCTCGGCTTTGATTTCCAATTGGATAATTCGCTGTGCAAGATGTTGTACTGCTTTTCGTAAACGTTGCGCTGATGCTAAATGTTCTTGAGACATTAGGTCGGACTCTGTGGTGAAAATGCCTCAAGTAAATCCCAAGGGGGAAACTTACCGGAGTCTGCATTATATGGAATCATGACGATCTGGTCAGCTCCAGCGTCTAGATGTTCTTTCATTCGGGACTTAATAGCACTTTCATCACCCCAGGAAATTAATGAGTCAATTAAGTAATCTGATCCGCCATCGCTTAATTCGTCGCCAAAGCCCCATTCGTTCCAGGCACGTTGATACGCTCCTAAGGGCATATATATTGAAAGCGCTCGGCGGGCTATCGAACGTGCCTTTTCTGGATCTGCACACAAGCAACAGGGCAGAACAACTGTTAGTAACGTATCTGAACCAACTATTTCCCTTGCCATTGCCGTATGGCGCGGGGGCATAAGGTAGGTGTTGGCACCATCAGCATGTTGTGCGGCAACGGAAAGCATCTTTTTGCCATGAGCAGCAACATATAAAGGGGATTCATCCTTAGGTGTAGCCATCTCTAGTCTCGTTGCGCGAATACCCTGTATATATTGGCTCATCTTTTCTATAGGATTTTCCCACTGGTGTCCTCGCATTTTCGCCCCAACCGGATGAGAAACGCCCAGCCCAAGATTGAAACGCCCAGGAAATTTTTCATTAATTGTGTGAGAACCTTGCGCTTGGGACATCGCGTCACGGGCATAAATATTTGAAATTCCTGTTGTAACTCGAAGATCCGTACTGGCCGAAAGAATAAATGTTGATAATGCAATTTGTTCTCTGCCAAAGAAATCCGGGATCCACATTGCTGGATATCCAAGGCTTTCTATCCTCTCAACAATTTCAATTATCTCCTCAAGACTAAATTGGTCAGTTGCCTGAAGAATTCCCGCAATTCCATTATTCAGCATAAAACTCCTTTGAATTTGTAGGAATAATAAACGGACTTTCGTGGGTAAGAGAGTTGTCGTAATGGGTCAGCATAATTTTCAAACTTGAAGACTTGTTGCTATTTTATCTCGCTGTGCGTTTGCGTCCCCCCACGAAGCCGAAAGCGCCCATCCTCTCTTCATCCATAATTGAAGATCGTATTCTATTGTGTACGCAATTGCCCCATGGCATTGCAATGCAGTCCTACACGCAAGGTCTACTGCTTTTGAGGCCAGATACTTGGCCATTGCAGGAGGTGTATTATCATTATCGTTATTCGATATTGCCCAAGCGGCACGGTGTACCATTGGCCGAGCAAATTCGATAGCTTTACCAGTATTGGCTAGATGGTGTTTGATTGCTTGGTTTACCCCAACTGGTTTTCCGAACTGTTCCCGTTCTTTAACATAATTAATGGTTTCAGCCAGAAGATGATTAGCTACGCCAACACATTGTGCCGCAGCAGCAACCGTTGCGCTCAACATTGTTTCTTCTATTATCTGATTAGATTTAACGATTCTGCTTTTCTCGGATGGTTCCCAATCAACTTGAAAAAGACGTCTAGTTTCGTCAACAGACTTTTGAAATGTAAGTGCGGTTTCTCCACTAGGAACGAGATGCATTTCGTCCATATTTCTCATAAGAAGGTAGTCCGCGCAATCAGCACCTAAAACGTACGGATTGCCTAATCCAGCAGAAATCCTCATTTCCCCTGAGATGAAAGCGGCGAGAAGATCATCGCCTATTTTTTCTGCACCATATTTCGTAAGAAACGGAATTCCGATTGCAGTATGTTCAAGAACAGTCTCTGGACAAATAACTTGGCCGAGTTCTTCCATGATCAAGACATGATCAATATCTGTCATTCCTAAACCGCCAGCCTCTTCTGGCCCTGTCATCCCTAGTACCCCGATAGAAGCAAGATTCCCCCACAATTCAGGAATCGTTCCTTGACTATTTTGGATCATTTCTCTCAGTTTCGAAGGAGTGCATTCGCTTACTAACATTTCTTTCGTTGCCTCTGCAAAGAGAATTTGTGTTTCCGTAAATCTAAAGTCCATAGGCGAAAACTCCTGTGAAAAATCTTCTCATATGAAGTGAGAAATTATTTACAACGGTTAAAGGCGTCATTTCCTTGGTAATCCCAAAACTCGCTCTGCGACTATATTGCGTTGTATTTCATTTGTTCCTGCATAAATTGGTCCTGCTAAAGCAAATAAGTAGCCGCTCATCCAACTACCGTCAGAAACTGCATCTGGGGCTGGGGAGACCAATTCACCTTGATCAGCTAAAAGCCGGAGAGCAGTAGCGTGTAAATCCACATCAAGTTCTGACCAGAAAATTTTCATATAACTCGCCTCTGCCCCCATACTTGCACCGTGCATCAGAGCAGAAGCTTTAGAAAATACTTGCCATCTATAGGCTTGTGCGGCGACATATCCATCGATAACCTGATCTCGAAGTTCTGTAGGGATTGCTCTTTCTTCCGCTAACAATCTACGGTAAAGCTCAACCAGTTGATTGGCGGCAGCAAGAAATCTCCCCGGCGCTCTAAGGTTTAAACCTCTCTCGCTGCTTGCAGTAGCCATCGCTACATTCCAGCCTGCGCCTTCATCTCCAAGCCTATTTTCAGTCTTAACTAGACAGTCATCAAAGAATAATTCAGCAAACGCTGGTTCCCCATCTAGTCTAGAAACAGGTCTTCTCGTTAGCCCTGGTGCATCTGCAGGGACAAGAAGGTAACTTAAACCTGCATGTCTTTCGCTAGCAGGGTCGGTTCTAACTATGCAAAAAATCCAATCTGCCCAAGCACCTCTTGAACACCAAGTTTTCTGACCATTAAGAACATAGTTTTCTCCATCTCGAATCGCTGTAGTTGCGAGACTCGCTAGGTCACTTCCTGTGTTCGGCTCGGACCATCCTTGCGCCCAAATGTCCTCACCAGAAGCCATTGGCGGAAGAAACCGGTCTTTCTGTTCTTGTGTACCCCATTCAAATAAAGTTGGACCCAATAGGGTTATCCCATTGGTATTGACCCTGCCTGGCGCCCCCGATAGATAATATTCTTCCTCAAAAAGCAACCATTCAATTAATGAACATTCTCTTCCGCCATATTCATTTGGCCAATTAGGAACAGACCACTTTGAATCAAAAAGCTGGCGTTCCCAACTCCTATGCTGCTCAAACCCAATTTCTGTGTCCATTGGAAGCCATTTGTCTTTTGGTTTATTTTCCTCTAACCATGTTCGTATCTCGTCACGAAAAGATTTTTCTGCAACAGTGAAATTTAAGTCCATTAGGTTACCTAGTTCATTCCCTCTGGTGCGGTTAAGTCTCTGAGACATTGAGAAGCTTCTGTCATTATTTCTTCAATGATTTCTGAAACTGTTGGCGCTGATTCAATAACTCCTAAACCCACCCCCGTTGGCATTATCCCAATCTCGTAATTCCCATCGACCATCGTTGCTTTCGTTAGCATCGGGGCATTTGCAGCTAAAGCTATTTGTGCCCATGTCATCTCCTGATTCTTCTTCATAGCAATAGCTTCTCGAAGTAAATCTGGAAAGGACGTGCTAGTGGCTTGTCGAAATTTTAAAGCGTTCTTCACCGCTCTCGGGAATTTAAGGTATCGATTTTTTTCTAAATTCTGAACCATCCCAGAGTTAATGACTCTCTGTGGCACACCGTCAATTGACTGAGTCCGAATCGTATCCGTTACGACTGCTTCAAAATATGCTTGCTTAATTTTAGTAGGCACATCGCTTTCATTAGAAAGTAGGAATCTAGTCCCCATAGCAATTCCCTGCGCACCCCAAGCTAAAGCAGCTACTAGCCCCCGCCCGTCTGTTATCCCTCCAGCAGCAAAAACTGGTATGTCAATCGCTTTAGTAACCTGCGGAATTAGAACTGCTGTTGGGACTTCGCCAGTGTGGCCTCCACCTTCTTGACCTTGAGCGATGACAGCGTCAACTCCCCACTCAGCGACTTTCTCTGCGTGCCTCCTCGCAGCGATAGTTGGAATCGTAACAATTCCGCTATCTGAAAGTTTTTTGACCATCTCTGGTTTTGGAGCTTGAGCAAAAGAAACAACTTTAACTCCTGCTTTAATTGCCCAGTTAAGTCTTTCTTCGATATCAGGTGAATCAGTTCGAACGTTAATGCCAAAAGGGTTGTCCGTTAATTCTTGAATTTCTCTAACAGATTCTTTCATTTCCGAGAACGTTTGCGTTGCTGTTGCAAGAAAACCGATAGCCCCTGTTGCGCTAGTTGCTGCTGTCAACTGAGATGTTGACACCCAACCCATTCCTGTTTGAATAATTGGGTAGTTGATCCCTAATTTTTCGCAAATTGGGGTTTGAAGTTTTGGATGAAAATCATGCATCCTGAACCTCGGAATACCTCAGTTCCGTCGGGTCAATGATTTTAATGATTTCCAGTTCAGCTTCTGAAGGAACTCGACTCAGTTCTAGATCATCAGGAATAACAATTTCAAAATCAGTATTTTCAACTACCTCATCAACCTCAACACCTGGATGAATTGACCGGAGGCGCATCCGACGGTCAGGAGTATTAAAATCGAAGACACCGAGATTTGAGACAACACGGTGTAAGTCATGATACCTATTGCTCGGTTCGCCGATTTCACTCATCCGGTCATAACCTGGGCCGGAAACAACATCGACTTTGGAGACAAAGCTTCTTTTCGTATGATTTGGCACCCAATAACTAGTCCGATGATTAATTAAGTTCCCAGGAGCTCCTCTCAATCCTAAGAGTTGTGCTTTCGGTTTTTGGAAATCCCCAATCGCAGCAATATTCTGATTCCCATACTGGTCTATTTGCGTCGCCCCCATCATTACATGCCTGCGACCGGACCATACAATGTCAAAAATAGTTCGATATGGGGCATACGATTCAATCACTCTTGGAGCATCCTGATCGCCAATTGGCAGCGTGTTCGTGGCCAAGACAGAAACAGCATCAGTCATTACGACACCCGGAGCGAATGTAGCTTTTGCTAATCGGCCGCCGATAATTGGGCTAATTCCTATCGGGTTGCAGAGGATGTCACTCTCGCCTCGGAAACACTCGGCTATTTCGGCAATGCAGATATCGGAGCGTCTCACTTTACCTCCCCCTGAGAATCGACCATTCTTAAGTATTCCTGATGCGAATCAGTTTCTAAGTACCGAGATTTAAAACTTTCCCAAAGCGTAGGGTCCTTAGCAGTAGCTGCGTAAAGTTTTTGAAAATCCTCATCTCTTCCATAGTCCGGAGGGCATTCAGTAAAGTGGGCTCCTCTCGGAGCCTCAACAACTCCATTTACAAAAATTCGTGGAATCCGAAGTGTATGGACGCTTCCTTCATCAAGAAGATTCTCTGTGGCAACTATTTGCTCGCAACTCATAAATGTCTTTTTTGCAGCCATCGCGAAAAGGTCATCGAAAAATAGATCAGGCCCAAGGAATTGCCCGTTCCCTCCCTGATCAGCGCGATTCATATGGATTAGAGACACGTCAATATCAAAGGCTGGTATTGCAACAAGTTGTTCATGTTTCCCAGATTCATCTGGGTATGGAGATTCCACTAATTTGAGTTCCGGGTTCATTTCTAGCATGTCAGACCCTAGGCCTGCCCTCGTGGGGTAGAAAGGAACGCGATGCGCTGCAGCCATTAACCCAAGGTAGAAAGCACCTTCATCAAATTCTGTAGCTTCGATCTTTCCTGTCTGTCTCGCAACCCTAAAATGAGGTTCCAAAGGAATAGAGTCCAACGAAACAAAGCCATATATAGCTTTCCTTAGTTGTCCAGTAGCGGAAAGAAGCCCAATTTCGGGACCGCCATAGCTGACAACAGTTAAGTCCTTTATGCCTGCACGTATAATTGCCAAAATCAAAGACATGGGTTTACGACGTGAGCCCCATCCACCTACACCGATAGTCATACCATCTTCTATCTGAGTGACAACTTCTTCTTCGGTTAGTATTTTGTTCATCACACTGACTCGCTTTTCTTTCCCATGACTCCAAGAGTAGATAACTTCTAAGGTTATCTCAATCGTGGCCACGATCTGTCACAATATGTAAAGCAAACTATTATGTTTCTAGGGGCAGATTGTGACAATTCCAGAAAAAAACTTCCAAGGTCAGGTTGTCGTCGTTACTGGCGGCACAAAAGGCATAGGGAAAGTAATAGCTGAAAATTTCTTACGTGTTGGTGCTGAAGTGGTCGTGTGCGCAAGAAACGCCCCCGAAGATCCTGTCGCATACGATGACAGGCAAGCAAAATTTATTACTTGCGATGTGCGAGACCATGAACAAATTAAGGCTGTAATAGCTCTCTGCGATGAGGAATACGGGAAGCTAGATGTATTGGTTAACAATGCTGGTGGAGCCCCCCCAGCGGACTCTTTAACAGCAAGTGAACGTTTCACGCGTAGCGTAATAGATCTGAACTTGGTATCACCAATACTTTTCTCTCAAGAAGCCGCGAATCTTATTAGAAAGTCATCAGGGACAGGAGTGATATTAAATATCTCTAGTGTTAGCGGGATGAGAGCGAACCCTCTCGGTGTTGCTTATGGCGCTGCAAAGGCTGGTGTCATTAATGCAACCGAAACGCTCGCATTGGAATGGGGGCCAGATATTAGAGTTATCTCTATTACTGCTGGCCTCGTATTGACTGAAGAAAGTAGGAATTTCTACGGAGATGATGAAAGCGTTGCCAAGATTGCTGCAACTTTACCAATGCAACGGTTAGGTAGCCCTCAAGATGTGGCTAACGCATGTTTATTCGCAGCATCCGATAAAGCCGAATGGATGTCAGGTTCGAATATTGTCCTTCACGGAGGTGGAGATAAACCAACGTACTTGGAAGCTACTGATATTTTGAAAGATTCTTAAAATGGGCATTCCCTATGTAACAGACATTGACCCAAGATACGGAACTGCCGTTGAGGTCACACCAACTATTCGTAGGGTCGTTGCCAATAATCCAGGTCGGTTTACTTTTACCGGCACAGGAACATACATAGTGGGACGCGGCCAAGTAGCCGTGATAGACCCTGGCCCAGAAGATGACGAACATGTTGCTTCAATTCTTTCTGCTGTAGGTGGAGAAGAAATAACGCACATTGTTGTCACCCATACCCATAGAGACCATTCGCCAGCGAGTCGACCACTTCAAACTGCTACTGGTGCTCCTATTTACGGATTTGGGGGGCATCCTACCCCCCCTGAAGATGCAGCGACTAGAGCCAAACCAACAACTTGGGATTCTTTACTTCCCACTGAGGAAGAGTTGGAGGAACTCCTAAAGAGCATGCCATCAGCTGGGAAAAATGATTCAGAACACGATCAAGATGAGCCCGGAGATATGTCCTTCGCCCCCGATTTTGAAGTCGTACATGGTGATATTATCGCTGGTGGAACATGGACTCTTGAAGTTGTTCATACACCTGGCCATATCTCCAATCACCTATGTTTCGGGTACAAAGAAGAGCGCAGTTTATTCTCTGGAGATCATGTAATGGGTTGGAGCACGTCAGTAATCCCTGAACCTGAAGGGTCAATGAACGAATACATGGATAGTCTTGAACTGCTTTTGGACCGGAATGATAAATTTTTCTACCCGACGCATGGTCCGAGAATCCCTGATCCAATCAATTTCACGAAATCTTTAATCAATCATAGATTAGATAGAGAGCGTCAAATACTCGAATGCCTTAAGTCTGGACCAAAAACTATTCCTGAGCTCGTGACTGAAATGTACCAAGAAACACCCCATATCCTTTACATGGCTGCTGGCCAATCAGTCTTCAGTCATCTAGTGCAATTAGTGGAGAATGGAATAGTCTCAAGCGAAGGCGACCCTACTGCCGATGGGATATTCAAAGCATCGAGTAAGCCATGAAACTCGGCGCCCAATATGGGTACTGGACGGGCCAGCCAAGGCAGGACATTATTGCTGTAGGAATGGAAGCTGAACGCCTAGGGTTTGATTCTCTTTGGACTGGAGAGAGTTATAGCAGTGACGCATTTACCCCACTTTGTTGGGTTGGTGCGCATACGACAAAAATCAAATTAGCAACTGGTATCGCTCAATTAGGGGCACGAACTCCCGCTGCTTTAGCCATGCATGCTATGACTCTTGATGCCCTTTCCGAAGGAAGGTTTTGTTTAGGAATAGGAGTATCAGGGCCGCAAGTTATTGAGGGATGGCATGGGCAACCTTTTGGAAAACCAATTCAACGGACTAGAGAAACTATAGATATTCTTCGGAAGATTCTTCAACGCGATGATCCTGTTACAGCTCCTGGCCCGAATCTGCCCCTCCCTTACCCAAAGGATGCTGTAGGTTCATGGGGGTTAGGCAAACCACTTAAGCTAATCAACACTCCGTTACGTTCAGATATACCTATTTTCTTGGGAGCTGAAGGGCCGAAGAATATTGCTCTTGCGTTTGAAGAGTGCGATGGTTGGCTACCTCTCTATTACTCTCCTGAACGTCCAGAAATATATGAACTTCCAGCATCTAACATTCCTAATGATTATGAAATTGCTGTCAATGTGACAGTGAACATCTGCGATGATGTCGCCGAAGGATTACTCCCTCAAAAAGCTATTCTCGCTTTCTACATAGGTGGCATGGGGGCGCAGAAACGTAATTTCCATACTGAACTTATGGCTCGAATGGGTTATGAGAAGGAAGCGAATGAGATTCAATCCCTATTCTTATCAGGTAAACGAAACGAAGCGATTATGGCTGTTCCTGATGATTTCGCAGATGAGATTTCTTTGGTAGGCCCAATCGGCCGAATCGCTGAACGTATAGAACTATGGAAACAATCGCCTGTAACAACGCTGATCATCGGAGCGAATGATGTTACAACAATGCGAACAATGGCTGAGCTGATTTTATAGAGACAATCTTCTTAGCTGACAATCCTATCGTCTCTAAGAAGAACGATTTCTTGTTCGCTAAAACCTAAGCGGGTAAGAATCCGATCCGTGCTAGCTCCTAAATCCTCAGATTTTTCAGATGGAAGAGGTGGAGTTTCTGAAAACCGTGGGGCTGGCTTCGGTTGGAGAATGCCGCTCGTTTCGAAGAAAGCCTGCCTTTCCTCAGCATGCATATGCAATGGGCTCTCCCCCATATTCAATACCGGAGTAACACAAGCATCAGTTCCGTCAAAAATTGTTGCCCATTCTTCTCTTGTCTTTGTTAAAAAAATAGCGGCGAATTTCTGCTTAGTTTCTTCCCAATGATTACGGTCGTTCTGCGGTGGCAATTCTTCCTGCTTTAGCTGCAGTCCATTTAATAACTGTTGATAGAACTGTGGTTCAATGGCTCCGACGGCAACATAATTCCCGCATTTCGCTTCATAAACATCATAAAAAGGAGCTCCCGAATCAAGAAGGTTATTCCCGCGCTGATTAGTCCAAAATCCTGAGGCGTGCGCCGCAAAGAGCGGTGATGCGAGATATGCTGCGCCGTCCACCATTGCTGCGTCTACCACTTGCCCAGATCTACCATTTTTGACGGCTAGCAATGCGGCTAGAATACCACTGACCACAAACATTGATCCACCGCCAAAATCACCAACGAGATTAAGTGGAACTGAAGGAGCTTGTTCTTTTCGTCCTATATGGGCAAGAGGCCCAGCTAAACCTATGTAGTTAATGTCATGACCTGCTGCTTGGGATAAAGGCCCTTCTTGGCCCCACCCAGTCATACGTGCATATACGAGATTCGGATTAGCAGCAAGACAAATTTCTGGACCAATTCCCATCTTCTCTACAACTCCTGGCCTAAAACCTTCAAGTAGGACATCGGATTTCTCGACAAGTTTAAAGATAATTTCCGTTCCTTTGACTGACTTCAAATTAATATTTATTGAATGCTTTCCTCGCTCTAGTGGCCCAGATTTTGATGCAAGAGGATTACTGTTTCCTCCTACCCGTCCGACTCTGAGTACCTCTGCTCCAAGATCAGAGAGGTACATGCCGGCAAATGGTGCTGGGCCTATACCTGAGAGCTCAAGTACGCTTACACCCTTAAGCGGGCCTGTCATTCTAACCCTGATCCTTTACTTTGTTCCTATGGGTGTTGTGAGCTGACACTGACATTCTCTCCTGTCATATACCCACTTAAGTCACTGGCAAGAAAAATAATTACATTAGCAACTTCCCATGGCTCAGCGCCACGACCAAATGGTTCTTGCGACTCTAGAGTTTCCAGCAAATCTGGATCGCTTACTTTCGCTAAGAACGGGTGATTAGCAAAACTGGGTGCTACAGCATTTATCCTTACGCCGCTCTTTGCCGCCTCAAGAGCCGAGCATCTTGTTAACGCCATTACCCCAGCTTTCGCAGCCGCGTAATGTGATTGCCCTTCTTGGGCCCGCCAACCGACCACACTCGCGTTATTAACAATGACGCCTTTCCCATTCGGAATCATATGGCGCATAGCAGCTCTAGTGCACCGCATCGTTCCATTGAGCGTTACATCAATAACTTTAAGCCATTGGTCGTCGGTCATATCTACGAGATCTGATTGACCTCCCAACCCAGCATTATTGATCATCACATCTATCGTCCCGAAACGCTCTTTTGCGGCGTTAACTAAGGATTGGACTTCTTCTTCGATAGTCACATCACATAGCATCCCAGTTGCATCATGACCTTCATCACAAAGAGACTTCACGGCTTCATTGAGTCGGCGTTCATGCAAATCCGAAAGAAAAACTTTTGCTCCCTCTTCAGCACATCGCTTAGCAGTCGCAAAGCCAATTCCAGAACCTGCAGCGGCTGTGATGACGACCGATTTACCTTTAAGGAGATTTTTCCCTTCAGGGTATGGAGGAATCTTTTGACTCACTAGCTTCCATCCCCTTGAGCCATTTCCTTCATTCTTCTTTCAAGGTCGTCAATGAAGGGGTTGGGTTCTTGTTTAATCGTGTTCGGAAGCATTTCTTCAATTTCAGTTGGGGTCCAAGCATCACCTGGAGCAAACATTGTTCGGATCTCTTTCGGTTGATTCCAAACTGAGATGCGTCGCCCAACAACACTATAAATCTGGGCATTAATCTCTCTAGCTTTATCGGATAGTAAATAGACGGCCATTGGGGCTATATCTGAAGGTTCACCTGTCTCTATCTCAAATGGCACATTCTCGCTCATCCTGGTTCTTGCAGTTGGGGCAAGACAGTTTGCGTTTATCGCAGGACCTCCGCGCAAACTAATACTGGCAGCTGTCATAGCAGCTGACCTCGTTAGACTCACGATTCCCCCTTTTGCTGCCGAATAATTTGGTTGAGCAGTAGAGGCCGTAAAAGCACCAGAAGTTATCCCCAAAATGCTCCCGCCTGTTTCTTGTTTCCTCATTACAGCCATAGCATGACGGTAAATCGTAAAGTGGCCTTTGAGGTGTACGGCGATCACTGGATCCCATTCATCTTCGCTCATATTGAAGAGCATTCTTTCGCGTAGTATTCCAGCTACACAAACGACCCCGTCGATAGAACCCCAATTATTCACAGCAGCCGCTATGACATCTTCTCCCGTTTGCATTTGAGAAACGTCTCCTGCCACCGCAACTGCATCTACTCCTAAAGATTTTATTTCCTCAACAGTCGCATCGGCGATGTCACTAGTTGGGTCAGAACCATCTAAGGCCACGCCATAATCAGCGACAACAATATTCGCTCCCTCTGAAGCAGCGGCTAAAGCTATCGCTTTCCCAATTCCTGAACCTGCCCCTGTAATCGCTATATTCTTCCCGCTTAAATAACCTTCCACTTTTTTCTCTTTCTTTTTAATCGAATCATAGTCTTTCAAGAACGATCGCTATTCCTAATGAACCGCCTTGGCACATGGTGATAAAACCGAGTTCTTTATCTTGACGTTCTAGTTCATGTAACAAAGTAGTAATTAGTCTACTCCCTGTACAACCGACGGGATGACCTAATGCGATTGCTCCTCCATTGACATTTACCTTGTCAAGGGGAACTTCGTGAACTTGCGCCCATGACAGCATCACTGACGCAAAGGCCTCATTGCACTCAAATAAGTCGAAATCTGAGATGCTGTAGTTTGTTTGGTCTAACATTTTCTGCGTTGCATCTACCGGCCCGTCCAATAGGTAATACGGGTCAGAGCCGACCATCGTATGGTACGAGATTTTTGCTCTAGGCTTTATACCCCGACTTTCCGCTATCTCGCGGTCCATCCATAGAACTGCAGCTGCCCCATCAGAGATCTGGGAGGAAGTGCCAGCAGTATGCAACTCTCCTGGAATTACTGGAGTTAACTTTTCCAAACTCTCTTTCGTCGTTTCTCGTAAACCTTGATCCCTGAAGACATCATGAGATTCTCCTGTGAACTCTCCTTCTCGGTTAATTATTGGGGCTTGGATGACAGGAACTACTTCTTGGTCAAATCTCCCCTCTTCCCAAGCAACGGCTGCTTTAGTTTGAGAATCCGCTCCGACTTGATCTAATTGTTGACGCGTTATTCCTCTACGTTCTGCCACTCGTTGCGCAGCCCCGAATTGTCCATTTGGTGGATCATCCCATGGCCACGTATCTGCATCTTTGTAATATCCGCCGCCACCGCGAGCAGCTGTCCCGAGAGGAACTTGAGACATTTGCTCAACACCACATCCAATGGCGATACTTGCCCCGCCAGTTGCGATCAGGCCTTGGACAAAAGTATTCGCTTGAGCACCCGAGCCACATTGGCAATCAATAGTTGTTGCTGCTGGAGAAAAATCTACCCCTGAAGTAAGCCATGCATTTCGGGTCACGTTTGAAGCTTGTTGCCCTCCCTGTGTGACACATCCTCCGACCAACTGATCAACTTCAGATGGGGAAACCCCTGCTCTTCGTATTACTTCTTGTTGCGCTACTGCCAACAATTTCGGAGCAATAACTCCTGATAGAGAACCCCCTCTTTTCCCTATCGGTGTTCGTACCGCTTCAACTATTACTGGATCAGCCACTTCACGCTCCTATTTCTTTAGGTTTTTAGAACTTATTGTTTAACTCTATGAAAAATTCTCCATTTGAGGAAATCATAAGTACAGCATTCACTTTGCATTCTTAGTCTTCTAGCTTTATGGTGCTGTTTGTATGATTATCATAGCTATAGCTTTCTCTATATCTGTTCTGGCAATATCTCTTTTTCTTCTCAAATCGAATGGAATATTGGAAGAGATATTTGCTGATTCTGAGTTGATACTTGTTATCAATAGCGTTGAAAGCGAAAGAAAAAATGCTCATCTAGAATACGGTAACTATTCTCCTGAATCAAACATAACCGACTTACGAAATGTAAAAGCCAACCGGTTCAATAAGCAATAGGGCTATCTGGTAACTTTCTACCTGAACAGTGTGCGATAATTGATTCCACCTATGTGAAGCAGGCCAATCGATGTCATCACCTGAAACTTTTTTAGCTTATGGGGCAATTATGTTAATCATTGCTCTAGTCGGTGTTGCTCTTGATTGGTTTGGGAAACCTTTGCGTCATAGAAAATTCATTCCGAAAGCCTATAAATTTCCTGATGAGCGGCATTTCAGAAGTCAGATTTTTAACTCTAAACCTTTCCCCGATAACTCACTGGATGCTATACCATCAGGGACTTTAGAATTCCATACCCCTGCTGCTCAGAAAGAATCAAAGCAATTAGACCGCTCTCTGAATGAAGAAACTTCCCGCCCTCCAACACAGGTTCCTGAGGTGGTTATTTCTGAAGTAACTGAAAAAGAGCAACTGGTGAGTGTAAGTTCGGAAAATGAGTTAGACAATGACCTTCTTGGCGCTGAAAATAGTGACTTAAGTGAGTACCAAGGGGATGATTTAGGGAAAGAAAAAACTGGATTCATCAGACTCCAAGGGTGGGCACCTGGTGGTTACATTTATAATCTGAAACAAGATGGAACTGAACCGTCACCGTCAACGGTTCGGTCGCGATTCTGGAAGAACGTAGGTGTTGCAAGTGGTTCAGTTGTGTTTGGGGCCAATAACGTAGACCGCCTACGGAATGGTAAACCTCCCCAAAGGCGAAATCCTCGAAATGGGAAGATTGAGACAATGAAAGTTCTTCTCCTTAGCTACGAAGAAGGCAAAGGAGCCACGCCAATACCTCACTGGCCGACGAATGCTATAAACCCGTTCGGAGATAAGTAATGCATAAATTAACTATCGCTGAATTATTTGAAGAATCAAGTAGCGACACTTTGAGTTATCGCGGGAAAATAGTTAAGTCAATAGTTCGTATTCCTATCGTAGATAACTCCGTCATTACTTTAGAGCGCATCAGCGTCGCTTCGCCTCGCCCTCAAGCTGTCAAACTTGCTTTGAATAATGGCGTAATTGATATTAACGGTTACCGGGGTCCAGAAATCGCGCTTTGGAGTCACGATAGTCCCGAAGTAGTTGAGATGAGGGTTCGAGGAATTGATGCGAGTGTTCTGGAGGTGTGGAATGCATGGTCAATGGGTGGCGTGGACACATCATGGATAGGCAATGCGGGAATCGTTACGAAGTCCTCTGCTGAAGGTGAAATTCTGCAATGCAGTGATGGCTTTGATCACGCGTCATTCTCAGATCTGGTTGTAAGGGTCAGCGTTAATTGATTCTTATTGGATGGGATATTTCAAAGTAAATTGATTATTAAACTCAAATGGGCTTAAAACTGGTATGGCCGAGAGAGCAAATTCAATTACGTTTTTAGCGTCATAGTCATCTGGAAGCTGGATTACTAGTCCGCGTTTGGGGTGATCCTGTTGAAGAATCCATTGTTTTGGTATTTCAATTTTGAAATCGTTAAGGCGGCCCAAAACCGCGTTACCAGTTGGATGAGTTAGGCCGACTTGCGCTGGTTGATAGTTGCCTCGAGATGTTGATGCAGAAACCCATGTGAGCTTAGGAATCATGGGTCCTCTGCTGGAAAAAGCTCTCCAAAAGATAGAACCGGTATGGATGTTCTGCTCGTCGACATCTGGTTCTATGTTTACCCAGAAGATTGAATCAGGTTCGTAAAGGTGGTTATTTATTAAAGCGACAGATGTTTCAATTGTATTTTCGGAAAGTTGTATTGTTCTATAGCGTGTTTTCATACATGGCCAATGGGATAGTACCTGAGCTTTTACGGTAGTGAATCTAATCTAATCTTTCAATGGGCAATTGAAATTAACAACAGGCCTAAAAACTCCACCACGAACCTGCAATAGGGCTGCCCCCCCAGCCGGGTCTTGATGTGAAAGCGCTGTTTGTAATGGACATGGCCCTCCAGCTAAATCTGGTTCATACAATGCCCCCTCAACGTTCGCAGTTCTAAAGAACGTTCTTAAATCTAGATCTTGACCAACTGAATTCAATATTGATACGAGTAAATCGGCACTCCAATACCCTAAAGAGATTGCTTGACTATAGATAAGAGGCCCATCAACTAATTTTAAATCAGTCATAATTCTTGTTGTGGCGGAGCGATACTCCTCTTGTGGAGGGAATTGGGTAAAGACATATCCTCCTTCCAACTGGTTAGCGACATCATAGGATTGGAGAATCCCTGGCAAGTAAGTTACGTCATCAACAACCATTCCTAAGAATTCAGTAATCAGTGACTTTTTAAGTTCTATTGTTTTGTCTAGCCCTACCGATAACCAAAGAACATCAGCGTCAATCTCATTAATGTCGCTGAGAATTTCCTCTGAGGTTAAAGCATTTTTGTCATAACGAAAGACTTCCACGATATTTGTTCCCCAAACACTCTGTATCTGTGAAACAAATGCTGATCCAGCGGCATCATTTGTTGTTACTAAAATAATTTCCGGTGTTCGACCATAGAAAATTTGAGTTAGCCGCAATGAACTCGCATCTGGAACCCCTGAAGCAGCGGCATTCATGCACCCATTAAAACCAAACCCCCACTTGTTTGGTTCACAAAATCCTTCAAGAAAACCCCATCCGAAAAATGGGATGTGCTTTTCAGCTAAAAAATCTGTGACTTCAGAACTAGCAGCGGTGGAAGCAAGAATCACGGCAAAAACATCCTCTTTCGCTACTCTTTGCATTGTAGATAATGCGAGTTCTTCTTCTCCATTATCGTCCACAATTTCAAGGATCTCGATCTTTCGTGATGCTACCCCACCGTCATTATTTACTCTTTCCAACAGAGCTTGCACTCCAATCTCAACATCTTTAAATACACTCCCGCTTTTTAAGACCACGATAGAAATTTGCTCATCTGAGATGCCTCGATTGATTTCTATAATGTTTTCAACTTCTTCGATTATTTCGTCTGGAATATTTTCAATTACTTCACCATTTGGAAGAGATTCTTTAGCCTTTTCTTCTATGGCTTGAGGTCTCTCTGTTTCCATTGGTGCAGAAACCAACTCAGGAAGGTCAGCATTTCCACAAGCAACAAATAAAAAAGAAAGAGCTAAAAGGATAGATATGTTGTGATTCTTTTGGAAAAATTCTGCAGTTGACATCAATAATTACGATAGACCTTAGTAGCGCTATTAGAGAATAGAGGTAGAGTAATTTCTTAGGTGGTTGAATATACATGCCCTTTGAAAATTGGCTAAAAGAACATACAACTGTGGATAAGCCGCTAATACCTGCCTCTACGGTTATTCCTATTCGACAGTCTGGAACTGGCATTGAAATTCTAATGATGCGCAGAAATTCTAAACTTTCTTTTGCTGAAGGCATGTGGGTTTTCCCTGGAGGAAAAGTTGACGAAGCTGATTGGGTAGGAAGCGACAGTGACTATACGACTGCTGTCACAGCAGCTGTAAGGGAATGCGAAGAAGAGTCAGGGTTAGTAATTGATCCTGAAAATCTAACTTATTACAGTCATTGGTTACCTCCTGTGGAAGCACCGAAACGGTTTTCAACATGGTTCTTTCTAACCGAAACACCGGGAGGCAAGGTCACAATTGATAACGGAGAGATCACTGATCATGCTTGGTTTACCCCTAATGAAGCATTGATAGAAGCCCATGCTAAAAAGATAGAAATTCTTCCTCCGACATGGATTACCCTATTTGATTTAAGTCAATTTCTGGAAGTAGATACTGCCATTGAATCTGTAAGGTCTCGAGGCCCCAGAGCTTACGCTACAAAAATCGTTCCAACATCTGAAGGTTTGGCAGCTGTCTGGGAAGGAGATAGCGAATATTCCGGTGAATCAGAATTACAGAACCCGCATCACCACCGACTAGTTATGACTGACAACGTCTGGAAATTTCAACTTGGCATAGTTTCAGATTAGGACAAAAATACTAGAAACAGATTTTGTCCTTTAGGCTTAGCTTTTAGGGAGTGAATGTGGAACAAATAGCATTAGATGGGTTAACAGAAGAAGAAGTCCGCGAACGGTCTGCTGATGGAAGAGTGAACCTCGATCCGGAAACCACTTCACGATCGTTATGGCAAATTATCTATGCGAATGTCTTTAACCCTGTGAATGCAATTATGTTGGCCCTATTCGTTCTTATACTCATCGCCGGTTTCCCAGCCGATGGTTTATTTGTTGGAGTTGTGATTGGGAATAGTGTTATCGGAGTTTCCCAAGAAGTATACGCAAGACGTGAACTACAAAAACTTCAATTGCTTAATTCACCAAACGTTAGAGTTCTCCGCGGTGGAGAAGAAAAGGACATCGAAGCCCAGTCTATTGTTCAAGATGACCTTCTACTTATTGGGGCGGGAGATCAGATAGTTGTTGATGGTGAAGTGGTAAGAACCTCTGGGCTAGAAATAGACGAATCATTGCTCACTGGAGAGTCAGACCCAATTTCAAAATCTATAGGAGATGAGGTTCTTTCAGGAAGCTTTGTTAATGCCGGGTCTGGAATATTTCAAGCGACGCGGGTTGGTGGAGACTCTTACGCTAACGCTCTTGCAATGGAAGCGAAGCGTTTCTCACTTGTTGATAGCGAACTCCGAAAAGGTATTAACTCGATTCTTCGCGTATTGATGTTTCTAATTCCTCCCGCAGGAGCTTTGCTGTTGTTCTCTCTTCTTGATGTAGAGGACCAATGGCAGAATGCTCTGCAAGGTTCTATCGCCGCTGCCGTCGCTATGGTCCCAGATGGTCTTGTATTACTGACCAGTCTGTCTTTTGTTGCTGGAGTGATCACCATTGCTCGGAAACAAGCTCTAGCAAAAGAACTTGCAACAGTTGAACTTCTTGCTCGTGTGGACACATTATGTCTTGACAAGACAGGAACAATCACTACCGGAGATATAAGCTATGGCGACCTTATTCCTATAGGGGCAAATACATTTGAATCCGCTTTTGAATGCCTAAGTGCAGTAGCTCATAGTGATCCGGATCCGAACCCAACAATGAGAGCTATCGCAGAAGTTACGGAGAAACCTGAAGGTTGGATTGCTATTGACAGCGAACCTTTTAATTCAGCAAGAAAGTGGTCAGCAGTTCAATTTGAACATCATGGAACTTTCTTTATCGGCGCTCCTGACATTCTGATAGACGCCACTCAAGGTGAAGCTAAAGCACAAGCACAAGCACAAGCCGAAACTGGGCGAAGGGTTCTCGCTTTATGCCAAGGGAGTCAGGCAATATCTGATGGGCACTCGGAATCTACAAAACCCGTAGCATTAATTCTTCTTGAGGATACGGTCCGAAGTGATGCTCCAGAGATCCTTAAATTTTTTGCAGATCAAGGCGTTTCCCTGAAGGTAATCTCAGGTGACAATACTGCTACAGTCTCTACTGTTGCTTCACGCGCAGGGGTACCAAACGCGGATCAAAGTGTTGATGCTAGGACTCTTGACAACGAAGAAAAGCTTTCTCAAGCCATTAAAGAATCTACGGTGTTCGGGCGTGTCACCCCACATCAGAAAAGATCCATGGTTGCGTCACTTCAGAACGACGGACATGTCGTAGCTATGACCGGAGATGGAGTGAACGATGTTTTAGCTTTAAAAGATGCGGATATGGGAATAGCTATGGGAAGTGGCAGTTCAGCATCTCGGGGGGTTGCTCAGTTAGTGCTTTTAGATAATAGTTTTTCTACCCTGCCTGCAGTCCTCGCCCAAGGGCGGAAAGTGATTAACAATATTGAACGCGTCGCTAATCTATTTGTTACTAAAGCTGCTTATGCACTTCTTTTAACAGCTCTGATAGGAATTCAAGGTATTGAATTTCCTTTTCTACCTAGGCAATTAACGTTAATTGGGACTTTCAGTATCGGCCTGCCAGGTCTCATCCTCGCATTAGCTCCGAATACTGATTTGGTCAGGTCTGGGTTTTTGAGAAGAGTTTTGCGTTTCTCACTTCCTGCTGGGGGAATTGCTGCAATTGCGACATGGATTGTGTACCTGAAGTCAAGAGATTGGGCTGGGGACGCTGTGGGGGTCCAAGAATTAGCTGAAGCACGATCAGCGGCAACAATTGCTTTACTAATAATTGGTTTAGTAGTTCTCGTAGTTGTTTCTAGGCCTCTGCGGCTATGGAAGATAGGTCTAGCTTTTTCAATGGCTGGACTTCATGCATGCATCATTGCTCTACCTTTCACACGAAACTATTTTGAGCTTGAATGGCTCAACGGAAAGACATGGGGATTAGTTGGAGTAGCGGTTCTAATTTCAGCAATCCTCATTATCACTATCCAACGAGTTATCCCTGGAATCCTCCCATCCGATAAAACAGTTGCATCAAACACACTTTGAACAAGGAGTATGACTATGCGTGAAGATGATTTAGATTTACAAAAAATGTCAAAATTCGGGAAGAAAGTCGGCGGGATCTTAAATGGTGCTGCGGCTGCTTTGATGATCAGTATCGGTCACAAAGTTGAATTATTTGACACGATGGCACTCATCGGACCAAGTTCGATAGCGAAAATAGCTGAAACAGCCAAGCTTGATGAGCGTTACGTACGTGAATGGCTTTCAGCAATGACTACCGCTGAAATTGTTGAGTACGATGTAAACCGCGACCTTTATACTCTGCCGGCTGAGCATGCTGCGATGATAACAAGGTCTGCTGGCCCTAGAAATCAATCCCTGTACATGCAATACATTCCTTTGCTTGCGAAAGTAGAGGATCAGATCGTAGATCATTTCAGAAATGGCGGTGGTGTTCCATATAGCGAATACACCACATTCCATCAGGTCATGGCTGAAGCAAGCGCTGCACGATTTGATGCACTCTTGGTTAACACTGTTCTACCGCTGGTTCCTGGCATTATCGAAAAACTGGAAAACGGCATAGTTGTTGCGGATGTAGGTTGCGGTTCCGGTCATGCAATAAACGTTATGGGAAATGCTTTCCCAGCTAGTTCTTTCGTTGGCATTGACTTCTCAGAAGAAGCAATCAACGTGGCTCGTGAAGAGGCAGACGAAATGGGTTTAAATAATGTTAATTTTCGCCAACAGGATGCTGCCGACCTTGATATAACTGAGGAATTTGATTTCATAACAACGTTTGATGCTGTCCATGACCAAGCAAAGCCTCGTGATATGGTCTCAGGTATTTTTAATAGTTTAAAACCTAATGGTTTCTGGCTATGTGCTGACCTTTGTGCATCGAGCCATTTAGGAGAAAATTTAGATCACCCGATAGGAACTTTTGGGTATACAGTCTCCTGCATGCACTGCATGTCAGTTTCATTGGCTTACGGCGGAGAAGGTTTAGGAGCTATGTGGGGAGCTCAACAAGCTAGAGAAATCTTCACCACGGCTGGCTTCACAGTTGACGAAGTTGCCCGCGTGGATGGTGATGCTGGAAATAATTACTATGTGTGCAGGAAGCCTCTTTAGCCAGCAGCAATGATATCTTGAAGCACTTCTTCGGCGTGTTCAGAAAGTTCAATCCCTGATTCTTCAAGATCATATGATTTATGCACTATTCCCTGTGGATTTATGAGGTAGCTAATCCTTCTCGGAATTCCGAATTCGTGATATTTCATTTCTGGCGTTCTTTCAGCGAAATATGCGCTCCCGACTTCTCTGCTCTCGTCAGCGATGAGTACAAAAGGGAAATCTTCTTCTTGAGCAAATGCAAGTTGTGCACTGACAGAGTCAAATGAAGCGCCAATAATAACGGCATTAGCATTTTCAAATTCTTGGGTTCTAACACGGAACCCGGATCCTTCAAGCGCTCAACCAGGGGTAGATGCTTTGGGATACCAAAAGAAAGCAACCCATTTCCCTAGGAAATCCGAAAGTGAAATGTTGTTTCCATTCTGGTCCTTGGATGAAAAATCTGGTGCTTGGGATCCTTGTTCTAACATGTTTGTGCCTCTTTCATAAGTCTCTATGAGAATAGCCTATTCTGATTCATTTCCTAGTTTTTAACCTAGCTTGGCCAGTTAATTGCTTGAACCTCACTGTACGCTTCCAGCCCCCAACGACCCCGGTCACGGCCCACTCCCGACATCTTAAAGCCGCCGAAAGGCGCATACATATGAGGAGCCACACTATTAAGGGCTACATTCCCTGTTTCTAATTTCTTTGCTATGTCATATGCGCGCGTCGTATTTCCAGCATAGACATAACTGAATAATCCGTAATCGCTCTGGTTTGCTAATTCAATCGCGTGCTGATCGCCGTCATGGGACATCACCACTACGACGGGACCAAACGCCTCTTCTTGGACTACATGCATTTCTGGTGAGCATCCTGCTAGGAGGGTTGGAGCTATAAAATACCCTTCGCGTTCTGGTCTTTCTCCCCCAACAATCATTTCTGCCCCATCATCGAGGCCTGATTGGATAAATGCTTCCACACGATTTCTGTGAGTTTCAGTGATGACAGGGCCAACAAGGGTATTTTCATCCCGAGCATCTCCAATAGTCATAAATTCCGATACCGCTTTAAGCGCTTGCACCGTATCGTCGTAAATATCTTTATGGCAAATAACTCGGGTGGGAGCTGTGCAGATCTGTCCGCTGTGGAATCCCCAGACGCTAGCGATCCCCCCAACTGCTGACTGGACATCGCAGTCTTCCGTCATTATTAGGGCGCCTTTCCCGCCAAGTTCCATCAACAGCCTCTTCATAGTTTTTCCTCCGCCTTCCATTATTTTGGCTCCAACGGAAGAACTACCGGTAAAGGAGATCATGTTGACGTCAGGAGAATCTACTAAAGCTTCCCCTATCTGGGGAGACGATCCGACAATGACATTCACAACGCCAGGTGGGAAAATTGAATTTAAGACTTCTCCTAGTTTGATAATCGCTAATGGGTCTTGGGGGGCTGGCTTGATCACCACGGTGTTTCCCATTGCTAAAGCAGGGGCTATTTTCCCAGCCACATTCACTAGAGGGAAATTATAAGGTGTGATACAAGCCACAACTCCGGCTGGTTGACGGATTACATTTCCAGTAATTAACGCCTCTGGAGCTAAAGCACTTGCTGCTGAGTAAACCGGGGTTAAAGGTTGATTCATTTCAAATGGACGCGAGTAGTAGCGGAAACGATCAATAAATGCTCCAGCTACCTGCATTGTTTTTGCTACTCGTATCGTCGCCCCAGTCTCTGCTTGAACGAGATCAACCCAATCAGGACATGCTGCTTCAAGAGCATCAGCAGCTTTTGCGATGTAGCTACATCGTTCATCCATTGAAAGTGCCTTCCATGCTGGAAGGGCAGCTTTAGCTGCAGCTGCAGCTTGAAGTGCTTGTTCTACTGTAGCTTCGGGAGCTCTCCCAATTAGTTTTGTCGTATTAGGGTCAATAATCTCATAGTGGCTGGCAGTAGAGATGTGCTCCCCACCTATAAGTAATTTCCATTCTTGCTCAACATCAATTCCGCTCACGGTTTCTCCTTCTAAATCATCTACCCACAATAGATCCCATTGTGAAATAAGAACGATATAAACTAACGTATCTCTGTGAAGGGAAGGTAGCAATGTTTGATGTAGTGCTCAAAGGTGGAGAAGTTATTGATGGCACTGGAACGAAAAGGTTCCGGAACGATATAGGCATAGTTAATGACCGTATAACTGCCATAGGGAATCTTGATTCTGTTGAAACACAAGAGAGTATAGACATTTCTGGAAAAGTCATTTGCCCAGGTTTTGTTGACGTTCATACCCACCTAGACGCCCAAGTTTTTTGGGATGGGACTCTCTCGCCTTCCCCATTGCATGGTGTCACATCTGTCATAGGTGGAAACTGCGGGTTTACGATCGCTCCGCTTAGCGATGATCCAGCAGTAGGTGATTATTTAATGCGGATGCTTTCTCGTGTTGAGGGAATACCTCTTGAATGTTTGCAAGAAGGGGTTCCATGGAATTGGAAAACCACTGAGGAGTATTTCGAAGCGATGGAAGGAGAACTCTCAATAAATGCTGGCTTCAAAATCGGTCATAGCGCTTTACGAAGAGTAGTAATGGGTGTTGCTGCCACTGAAAGAGCGGCAACAAAAGATGAACTTACCGCTATGCAAGAGTTATTACGAGAAGGTTTGAATGCCGGAGGAATAGGGTTTTCTTCATCATGGTCACGAACGCATAACGACCCGCAAGGAAACATGGTTCCTAGCCGTTATGCGGAACGAGATGAAATGATAGGCCTCTGTGAAGTGCTTTCAGAGTTTGAAGGGACTTCAATAGAGTTCATTCCAGCCTTAGGGCCATTTGAGCCATGGGCTATGGAGCTAATGAGCGATATGTCTGTAGCAGCGAATAGCCCATTGAACTGGAATGTCTTGAGTATCAATTCCAGAACACTTGCAGAAGGTAAGAAAAAGCTCGAAGCAGGAGATATCGCAGCTTCGAATGGAGGAAAAGTTATAGCCCTTACCGTCCCTATGACCCTTGCCTTACATTTAAACTTCATCGGAGGCTTCGTCCTTGATGCACTCCCTGAGTGGGAAAAATTTGTTCTTTTAGACAAAGAGGAGAAAATTAGAATTCTCACGAATCCGGATACTCGCAAGGAACTTGATGAATACGCCCAACAAGATAGCCCTCTTCGCAATGTCGCACATTGGGGGGCGAAAACAATTTTCCATACCAAAGCTCCAGAAAATGCTAGCTATATTGGGAAAACTGTCTACGAAATAGCTGAGAGTTTAGGTAAAAGCCCTTGGGATACACTCGTAGATATAGCGTTAGCAGATGACCTTGAAACTTCTTTCGGTAATCCTGTTTCAGATGAACCAGATTCTGACTGGGAAGCAAGAATAGAAGTATGGAGAGATCCGCGTGCCGTTATTGGTGCCTCAGATGCTGGGGCTCATCTTGATTTCTTTCTGAGCTCTAATTACGCCACATACATGCTTGGCGAAGCTGTGCGGAAAAGGAACCTCCTTCAGTTAGAGGAAGCCGTCCATATGCTTACTCAGGTTCCTGCTGATTTATATGGGTTAGAGAATCGAGGAGTTATTAAAGAAGGTGCTTACGCCGATCTTGTTGTATTGGACGAAAACGAAATCGGTTCTAATCCAACCACGATAAGAAATGATTTGCCTCTTAATGCCCAAAGGCTATTTGCTGATGCGAGTGGGATTAACAATGTGTTCTGTAACGGTAAAGAGATTGTCCGTAACGGCGAATTCACTGAAGAACGTCCGGGTCTTGTCCTACGATCAGGTACGGATACTCGTAGCCCTGCGATGGCGTGATTAATTAGAGTTCACCTTCACATACACCCATAACTACGAGTAGCCTCTGATTTAAAGACGTGGAGGGAAAGAAATGGCCGAACCAGTAATTGTAGCGACAGCTCGAACACCTATTGGACGTGCTTCGAAGGGAAGCCTTGTTGATGCGCGACCAGATGATATGTCAGCATTTATAGTGAAAGACGTTCTGAGTAAAGTTGAGGGCTTGGACCCATCAGAAGTTGAGGACATTATTTGGGGAATTGGCCAGCCTGGTGGAGAAGGCGGCTTTAACATTGGTCGAATTATCGCTGTCATGAATGAAATGCAAGTTCCAGGCGTAACCGTAAACCGTTATTGTTCTTCATCGCTTCAAACTATTCGCATGGCTGCTCATGCGATTAAAGCTGACGAAGGTGACTGTTTCGTTGCTGGTGGCGTTGAGACAGTAAGCCGTTACATGAATGGTGCTGCGGATACTGGGCCACACAACGATATTTTTGGTAGCGCAGAACAAAGAAGTGCTGAACGAACCACTGGAGAAGGTGGTGATTGGTCAGCTAGCGACGGGTTGCCTGATGTTTATATAGCAATGGGTCAAACAGCTGAGAATGTCGCCGAGGTTTTAGGAATATCAAGAGAACGACAAGATGAATTCGGTGTTCGTTCACAAAACAAGGCTGAAGCTGCTATGAAACGAGGGTTTTTTGAACAAGAAATTACACCTTACGTTCTTCCCGATGGCAGTGTGGTTTCAGCGGATGATGGAATTCGTGAGGGGACAACACTTGAGGGAGTATCACAACTCAACCCAGTCTTCAGACCAGGTGGTACGATCACAGCTGGTAATGCCTGCCCATTAAACGATGGAGCAGCAGCAGTAGTAGTTATGAGTGATACTCGGGCTAAAGAGCTTGGTATTCAACCCCTCGCTCGTATTGTCGCTAGTGGCGTATCTGCTTTAAATCCCGAAATCATGGGACTTGGACCCATAGACGCTTGTCGGCAGGTACTTGATCGTGCTGGGATGCAAATGAGTGACATTGATTTGGTTGAGATCAACGAAGCGTTCGCCGTTCAAGTACTTGGGTCAGCAGACGCGTTGGGAATTGATATTGAAGAACAACTAAATATCAACGGTGGTGCTATTGCGCTTGGACACCCATTTGGAATGACTGGCTCACGTATCATGACGACATTGATCAATAGTTTGCAAGATTCTGACAAACAATTCGGTTTAGAAACGATGTGCGTTGGTGGCGGTCAAGGCATGGCCATGATCATTGAAAGACTCTGAATTAGTAGTGTTCCTTCAATAATGGAACCGTCAACTTTTGTCTAACCCCCATATTCTTTGTGCGTTGGAAGCCATCGGAGCTTCTGAACTGGGTCCAAGTGATTGCATAGCCGCTAGTCCTAAATTAACTAAAGATTTGTACGTTCGATCCTTTGTTTGAGCAAAGTCCGAACCCCACACGAGTCGATCGGAACCAAATGATCCAGCGAGGAAAGGGAAAAGGTCAAAAACGGAATCTTTGTGATTTATCCAATCATCAATCACAAGCGTTGTGACCTTTAAAATTACGTTCGGGAATTGAGAAAGAGCCAAGAGGTATTGGGTAGCTGGATTCGTTGCATCATGAATTGGAGCAAAGCCACAATGGTCAACCACGATCATCTGATCTGGATACTTCTCAGCACATCTTCCGATTTCTTGGATTTCGCTTGGAAGAACGCAAACGCTGATTACGAGTCCTTGCTTTTCAGCTTCACGCCAAAGCCATGACGTTTCAGATGACCCAATCCATGATTTCGCAGGAGTCGGAATGGAGAATAATCGAAGTCCTCTAACATTGTTCTTCACTAGTTGACGTAATGATTTCTGAGAATCAGGGTCCGTGGGGTTAACGATAGCTACTGAAGTAATCTTTGGATGTTTTGATGACACTGAACATATGTAACGATTGTCAGTCTGGTAAGCAGCATGGGGTTGAACTAATAAAGCTTTACTCACTCCTGCTTCTTCCATCATTGTTAAATATTCAAGAACATCAGGAGATGAGTCAATCCACTCATCTCCCGGATGGGGAAAACGATTTAACGGGAATTTTTTTCTATCTGAACTGATGAGATGTATGTGTGTATCTACAAGCATGCATTCTCCTTTCCTTGAGATTACCTACTGCACGCCTGCTTACGAAAATAATGTTCTACTTTTAGGCTTAGGCTTTTGAAAGCTAAGCTTCTGGAAAGAACCTATGGAGGCGTTGTGGGACTACTAGATGGAAAAGTGGCAATCGTTACTGGAGCTGGAAGCGGAGTAGGGAAAGAACATTCCATTTTGCTCGCTTCTGAAGGTGCAAGTGTCATTGTTAATGATTTAGGTGATAGTGCTGAACAAACGGCTTCTGAGATTCGTGATCTTGGTGGGATAGCTGTTAGCCACAATGGAAACGTCGCTGAATGGAACACCGGAGAAGAACTTGTTGAGAAAGCAAGAAATGAGTTCGGCGATTTACATATTCTGATTAATAACGCTGGAATTCTTCGTGATGCGATGAGTTTCTCAATGACAGAAAAAGAATTTGATGAGGTCATATCTGTTCATCTAAAAGGCCATTTTGTTTGTGCTAGAGCCGCTGCTGTGTACTGGAGGAACCAGTCCAAGGAAGGGAAAACAACGGCTCGCCGAATGGTCCACACTACGAGCGAGTCAGGTTTATTTGGTGGTCCGGCTCAATCTAATTACGCTTCAGCGAAAGGTGGGATCCTAACGCTCTCTTTGACGCTAGGTAGAGAGTTATCTAAGTACGGGGTAACGACCAACGTAGTCGCGCCTCGAGCTCGTACCGGTTTGACTGACTACATTCAATCTATGGCAGCACCAGAAGATGACGGAGCTTTTGATGTCTACGATCCAGCTAATGTGTCACCATTTGTAGTGTGGTTATGCACTGAAGATGCTCAAGAAATTAACGGGCAAGCCTTTATCGTCGGAGGAAGTGGAGTCTGGTGGATGAGAAGTTGGTCTCATATCAACCACATAAAGCTTGACAACCAACGGTGGACCATAGACAAAATCACTGCTAGGAAAGGTGAATTATTCTCTGGAGAAGACACAGGGGTTCCCGCGTTTGCAGCACCGAAATTTGGATAACATCTTCCAACTCTGAGCGCTATTCAGGACTCAGAGTGTTATCTTCTATGGTTTCAAGATCTGCTGTTGCTTCAAGAACCGAGAGATTATCATCATCGCAGTTAAGCTCCCCCGGTCTTTGAGGGAATGTCCTCTCCCATAAACCATCATTTAATGTCATGATGACAAAACATGGAGAAGGTATGCCTTCTGCTGGGTTAGAAATTCCGTGTAATCCAGCAGCATCCCAGAAAGTGATACTTTTCGCTGCTTCGATAACGCTTTGGCGCGTTAAACTTTCTGGCCGGTATGCTGCTGAGCCTGTTCCTACTGCTCGAGAGACTGCTTCTTCGAAAAGCAAGGCAGAACTCCATGCAGCTATACCAGCTGCTGTGGGTTTCGCATCAGTTCCATGTGTGAGGTTCATGAAAAATAGGTAGCGCAATAATTCGTCGTTTAATTCAGCTTCTTCTATTGGTAGATGCGGTAACCATGTAGAGATTCCTTGCCCTAGAGAACCTACCTCTTGAACCCAGTCTGAGTTGTAGCATGACTGGCCACAAGAAATAAATTCAAAAGAAAATTCAGGGGCGTATTCAACGACCGTAGTCAGGAATCGAGTTAACTGGCTTCCGCTATTTCCCCAGACCAAAGACTGACTATTCGATTGAATTAAATTCTCAGTTTCTTTACTGAAATCACTCTCTATTTCATAAATGGGGCTATGAATGAATTTAAAACCTTTTGCTGTAGCGGATTCAATAAGCCGCTCGCCTGCTAGGACAGTTGACGTAAGTTCAGGTAATAATGTGGCTGCTTTCTGGCTAGAAGCCTGATCTGTTTCCACAAAATATTTTGCCCATCCGGCATTGGTTGTGATTGCCCCAATCGGGTTTGATTGGAAGGTATGACCTGAGTAGAGCCGTTTAAGTGAAAAAACATTGGCTGGGAAATCAGGTAAGGAACAATCTTGTGACAATAGCCGTTCAAGCCCATCAGCATCATTGACAGCAAACGAACCGACTATTGCGAAAAAGTCTCCTTCACAAACAAAATCTATTGCTTCTACATGTCTAAAGATCGCAGAATCGACTCGTTCAACGATGATTTCTCGTCCGGCAAGTTTTGTAGAACGATTTATCGATTCAGCCCATGCTTCAACTGACTGCCAAACGCTGATTGATTCTCCGTCGTTAAGAGATTCATTTGGGCCATCAGCAATAACGGCGATACGGATAGTTGTCTCTGTTGTGCCTCGTTCTTGGGGTTCGGATGCCTCTTCTCCAGGTATGGGTTCGGGGGCAGTGGAGAGAGTCTGAACAGGTGTAGGTTCAGGCGGCGGTGCGACAAGGGGTATTACAGGGTCAGAACAAGCAGTGACCATCGTGACTATGGCTAGGACGATCGCAAGTCGTCTTAGTTTCGTATAAAAACCCATTTAATCAGACTAATACCCCAATCTGGTTTAATGCAGTCGTTGCAAGGATCTTCTGCACTATTTCCCTTTGCTGAACTGATTATTGAAGAACCATAGAATATCTTCGCCATTCACTATGGTTGAATGATGGACATCAGCGAAAAGAGCGAAAGAACTTCAGCTTTTCGAGCTTTTTCTCATAAAGAGTTCCGTCGTTTCTATGTTGGCTCCATAGCCTCCCAAATAGGATTTTGGTTCTCTCACATTTCCTATCAGGCGCTTATGGCTGATCTAACCAATGATGAACTCTGGGTTTCATTGCTATTCGTAGTTACTTTTCTTCCGGTATTGGCGTTCGGTCCTCTGGGCGGACTCCTCGCTGATCGCTTAGACAGAAAGAAACTTCTGCTTTCAACGTACGCTGCCCTGATTCTTGTTTCCTGCCTTCAGGTAGGACTGGTAGTGACTGATGCGATTTCTCCGATAGTTCTCCTTTCTACTTCCTTTCTAATTGGAATCGTCATGGCTGTCCTTGGGCCGGTAGTTCAAGCCGTTACTGCTAATACTGTTCCTCATGATGACTTATCTAGTGCAATTTCCTTACAAGCAATGGCTTCAAATGCAAGTCGAGTTATTGGGCCAGCACTATGCGCACCTCTAATAAGCAATAATTTGTATGAAGTATCCTGGTCACTCTACGGAGTTTGTGCTGCCTTAGCCTTACTTGTAGCTGCTGGGATTACTCTTTTCCCATATGATTTAGATCCCACTCCTACCCCAATATTTCGGAGCATAGCTGATGGGGTTGCCCATGCGAAGGAGAAAACAGAAGCTTGGCAAGCACTATTACTTGTTGGTTTTATTTCTGTTTTTGGGGTGTCACATGTTGCGTTATCTCCTTCGTTTACGGCAAATAATCTCGGAAGGGCTAGTAGCGATTTCGCTTGGCTTGGGGTGGCCACTGGTTTCGGGGCATTAATTGGTGCATTGGCAGCTGGGAGTTTCACGGCTAAGTCAAGCCTTCGAAGAGGGGCTTTATTCGCTTCTCCTTATTGCATACTGCTTCTTATTTTCTCCAGGGTCACAGATTTCAGTATTGCTATGCTCATCCAAGTACTTGTGGGCTTCTTCTATATGGCTTCATTCACAACACTGCAAGTCGTGGTTCAAGAACTCGTAGCCGAAGAGTTCCGCGGCCGTGTGATGTCCTTATTCCAAATCGCTTGGGCAGGACTTGTTCCTGTCGGAACATTGATTATGGGGCTCACTGCGAGTTCAAAGGGTTTAGGTTTTGGCGCTGCAGACACTATTGGCCTTACATCTTTAATTTGCCTTTCCTACATTTCGTGGGTGGTCGCACGCGAGATTTTTGATGCTTCGCGGTTTTAAAGCCCAAAAATCAATGGGGCTCTTACTTAAACCATTTATAAGGTTCTTTCCCAGCGATTTTGAAGTAAATGGCCATATTAACAACATGCGCTATTAGCAGAATAAGCCCAAAAAGAACAGCCCAGCCAAAGTGGTTATAGTAATCATGAGCATTAAAGAGATATAAAACTAGGGCAACTAGTGACGTCCAAAGTGTCATACCTGCAATTCCAGATAGAGTTTTCATTTTTCTTTCCTTTCTTTTCTATGAACAATACGAACACTTACATCTGATTTCAGTATCGACTGGCAAGCAAGTATGTAACCCTCGTTGATTTCCTTGCTCGTTAATACATACGCGAAGTCGAGCTGTGGTTTTATTTCACCTGAGATAAGAAGAGTTTTGCACGTTCCGCAACTTCCCACTTTGCATCGATGCGGCCATTCTAGGCCGTGGCGTAATGCGGCAGAGAGTAGCCGTTCTCCCCTTCTAGCCTCAAGCTCAACTCCCAAAGGTTCTACCCTTGCAATTTGAGTTGAAGCAGTTTTCTTAAATGCTTTTAACATGTAATAACCCCTCTTTATTTATCGTGCCAAGTGGGTTTCTAAATTTGCGTGTCTATTAAATTCTTGTGCAATGTTTTTCTCTACTTCTGTTGCATAGTTCTGATCCCAATGGTCTAAATGCACTTGAACAAATTTTCTAAAAAAGGGCGGAACCAAGATATACAAAAAAAGTTGGAAATAACCTATTCCATAATTCGGCCCTTTGACATCATCCAATTCCCAGAAATATGTCTCACCCCGGACATGGTGGTCGCATTGACGCCCTATCTCTATAAAAAACCAGCTTGTAAAAATATTGTCATTATCCCATGAATGCCGATGTTCAACAGGCTTTCCTTCTTCTCGTATGAGGCCGTAATGACCCATAAAATTAAGGGCTTCTAGTAAGAAATTTGAAATTCCCCAAATAATTAAAATCGCAGCTATTCCCCATAATCCTCCAGCCCAAATGAATAACACCAAAGTTGGCAAACTAAAAAGGTAGCCAACAAGCCAACGGTTGTTGAGGTTGATAAATGGTTTTTCCTGTCTTTTAGCTTTCTTAGCTTCCATATCATAGGAATAGTGAGATTGCCCCATGTGTGAGTGCCATGCGTGTGCGTAAACATTTCGACCACGTGGCGCAGTTGCTGGATCATCTTCATGACCGAGATCAAGGTGGTGATTATAAACGTGCGCGTATGTGAAATGTGATGCGCCACTTAACGCCATAATAAGCCGCGAGACAAAGAAACCTTCTTTCTTGTTATGAGATAATTCATGCCCATAGATTATGCCGAGCCCTGCCCAGAGTGCAGCGGATAATGTCGCTCCGAGCAAACTCATAACTGAAACCGCTTCGGAAGCAGAAGATGCATACTTATGTATTTGCCAAGCTAAAGCCAGTTGTAATGTTATAAAAACCGGAAGCATAAAATACATCACACCATATTGGAAATACTTAACTCCATATGATTGACCATCGGGAGCGAAATCTGCGCGGCGATGAATATTTCTTGTTGCTATATCCGCTACAGTGCAAACTCCAAAAAGAATAACCCCTAGCCAGGTATAAGTATCTCCCAGCAGGATTCCTCCAATAGTCAGTAACGACATAATTGGGACAATAAGATAGCGGGCATTCACGGAGAATATCCTCATGATGAACCTCCTAGTTCATTTGATAGTTTTACGCCTAGGAGATTTCTCCCTTTTTAGCGCTTTATTTTAAATCGCGGCAAGCAGGCAAATCACGATTTTCTGTTGACAAAATTATTCTGCCAACAAATTAACAATATTTTATTTTGATGCAGCAAATCCTTTATCAAGGTCAGCGATAATGTCATCGATATGTTCAATTCCAACAGAAAGCCGAACCAAACCAGGATAAACACCAGTATCGGCTTGTTCTTCTTCAGTTAGCTGACTATGCGTAGTTGAAGCCGGATGGATGACAAGGCTTCGTACATCACCGATATTTGCAACGTGGCTGTGCAATTCCAAGCCTTCTACAAATTTTTGTCCTGCTTCAAGACCACCTTTAATATTAAAGGCTGGAATGGCTCCATATCCTTTCCCACCGGTAAGTTCTGTAGCTCGTGCATGCCATTGGCTGCTTTCTAGCCCCGCATAAGCTACTGACTCCACCTGGTCATGTCCATCTAAGTATTGAGCCACTGCAAGAGCATTACTACAATGTCTTTCCATTCGTAAACTTAAAGTTTCCAAACCTTGGAGGAACATAAATGAATTAAACGGGGTTGTTGATGCTCCTAGATCGCGAAGCATTTGCACTCGAGCTTTTATTATGTAGCATCCATGCCCTAATGCAGGCCAGTATGCGAGACCCCCGTAGCTTGGATCTGGCTCGGTCATATTAGGGAATTTCCCGCTAGCTCCCCAATCGAAGCTGCCCCCGTCGACAATGATGCCACCTATTGAGGTTCCATGGCCACCTATGTACTTTGTCGCAGAATGAACAACAATATCCGCTCCGTGCTCTAGCGGTCTAACAAGATATGGTGTTGCGGCGGTGTTATCAACCATAAGAGGGACACCGTTAGCATGAGCTACCCCGCTTATTCCTGAAACATCAAGCCAGTTGTTCTTCGGGTTTGGGTTCATTTCTCCGTAGAAAAGTTTCGTGTTGTCTCGCACTGCAGACTGCCATTCTTCTAAATCATCAGGATCTTCGACGAAAGTAACTTCTATCCCCAGCTTCGGAAGGGTGTAATGGAAGAGGTTATACGTTCCACCGTAGAGAGATGCCCCTGAAACCATGTGGTCTCCGGATTCAAGAATTGTCAGAATACCAAGAACTTCTGCTGCTTGCCCAGACGATGTTGCCAAGGCCCCAGGGATACCTACAGCTGTTTCTGTTCCCCCTTCTAAAGCAGATACTCTCGCTTCAAAAACCCCTTGCGTTGGATTCATGATACGGGTGTATATGTTTCCCATCTCTGCTAGCGCGAACAGGTTTGAAGCATGCTCGGTGCTATTGAATGTGAATGAGGTTGTCTGGTATATCGGAACAGCTCTCGCGTTCGTAGCTGCATCTGGTTCTTGCCCAGCGTGTATTTGCTGAGTTTCAAATTGCCAATTGCTCATATTTACCTTTCTATTGTTTGCTTGAAAGGATCCCAGTTTGCTTGATTTCTCGATGTGTGTTTATCCGTTGGGACAATTACTTGTACTTTCGTACCACATCCCCATTTCTGGGAAGCACCTTGGGTGTCCATCCTAGGTTGCCGGGCCACTAATGACCTCTCTTAATGTTGTTATTGATTGAACCAGAATCTACGTCATTCTGCAACCTGTGAAGGGCTTTTCTTTAGCCTTGTCCCCCACTGGTATCTTTCACACTTTGTTTCCCAGATGAAATCCAGGGCATCATGGCACGCAATTCTTTACCCACCTGCTCAACGGGCAAGTCATGGCCAGCAGCTTCAAGTTCTAGGAATCGTTTCCGTCCCCCTCTTGCTTCAGCTACCCACTCTTCAGCGAATGTTCCATTTTGAATTTCTTCAAGAATAGTCTGCATTGTCTCCCGAACGTGATCGTCTACTACTCGTGGGCCTCTCGTTAAATCACCATATTCTGCGGTATCAGAAACGCTATAACGCATACCAGCGATACCTTCTTCATACATAAGGTCAACAATTAACTTAAGCTCGTGTAAGCATTCGAAATAAGCTATTTCTGGCTGATATCCGGCACCAACCAATGTATTGAACCCGCTATTCACAAGTTCGGTTAACCCTCCACAGAGGACAACTTGCTCGCCGAATAGGTCCGTTTCGCACTCTTCAGTAAACGTTGTTTCAATTACTCCGGCTCTGGCTCCACCGATTGCATCGGCGTACGCTAGTGCGAATTCTTTTGCGTTGCCAGAAGGGTTATTCTCAACTGCTATCAAGCAGGGAACGCCGCCGCCCTCAACATATGTTCTTCTCACTAAGTGCCCTGGTCCTTTGGGAGCGACCATGACAACGTCAACATTTGACGGAGGTTGAATTAAATCGAATCGAATATTAAAACCGTGTGAGAACATCAAAGTATCGCCATCATTTAGGTTCGGCCCTATATGGGTTTCATAAATTTCTGCCTGATCGGTATCTGGCAGGAGAAGCATTACTACGTTTGCCCAAGCTGACGCTTCGGCAATACTCATTACTTGAAGTCCAGCTTCTTGTGCTTTTGCCACAGAACTTGACTCTGGTCGTAAACCCACTGCTACATCAATACCGGATTCTTTTAGGTTTAAAGCATGCGCATGCCCTTGAGACCCATACCCAAGTACAGCAATTTTTTTTGTTTCAATCTGCGTCCGATCTGCATCGGCTTCGTAATAGATGTTTGCCACTGTTTCTCCTTATTAATTTGGCTTGTATCTTCTTAGATCTTCTTTTCTCTCGTCACGATGTGATTGTTGAAAGAGCGATTATTCCTGTCCGTTGAACTTCCACAATCCCATATGTTTCTAATACAACTTCAAAATCATTTATTATCTCAGGGGTTCCTGATAATGATACGACTATTTTCTGATCCCCTACGCTTAAGACATTCGCTTCAAACGACTCTATTTCTCGCATAATTTGATCTTCTCTTCCTTCTTCTACATTGACTGTAGCGAGGATAAGTTCTCGACTTATCGAGTCTTTGGGAGATAACTCTTGAATTTCAACAACATTGATTAGTTTGTCTAGTTGTTTCACAACTTGTTCAAGGGGGGCTGATTCTGCGTCAACGACTATTGTCAGTCGGCTAAATAGTTCATTGTCTGTTGGGGCTACCGCTAGAGATTCGATATTAAATCCCCTTCTTGCGAAAAGTCCTGAAACACGCGCAAGAACTCCGGGTTTATTTTCCACTCTGACTACAAGGGTATGAAACCGAACTGAACTCATTTTTCATTTCCTTGCGAAGGGTGAACAATTACTTCACTATTTGATTGTCCAGCTGGAACCATTGGGTAAACATTCTCGCTTGCTTCTGTTCTGAAGTCGACGACTACCGGCCGGTCATTAATTTCGTTTGCTTGCTCGATGGCTGGTTTAACTTCTTCTGGTGATTCCACTCGGATACCCACGCACCCCATTGATTCAGCCAACATTTTATAGTCGGGTAGGTCAGGTTGTAGGTGAACTTCGCTGTATCGCTCGTCGTAGAAAAGTTCTTGCCATTGTCGTACCATCCCTAAATATCCGTTATTTAATACCGCTATCTTTACGGGGAAATTTTCAAGTCTTGCTGTTACTAGTTCTTGATTGGTCATCTGGAAACAGCCGTCTCCGTCTATGGCCCACACCATACGTTCCGGTTTCCCTGCTTTGGCTCCTATCGCTGCTGGTACAGCAAAACCCATAGTCCCCAATCCCCCTGAATTTATCCAGGTATAGGGGTGGTTGAAGTTCCAGAACTGGCTTGCCCACATTTGATGTTGGCCAACGCCTGATGCGACAATCGTGTCATCTGGTGTATTGTCTCTCAATTGCTCTATAACATATTGGGGTTTTAGCCCTTCACCTGTCTGCCATTCATCGTAAACAAGGGGATATTTTTCTTTCCATCCACTGATCTGAGATTTCCATACGGAACGGTCGGCGTGACTCTCAGTATCTTCGAGTTCTCTAATTGCTTTAATAAGTTCGGTAATTGTTCTTCCGACATCTCCTTGTATTGCGACATCTGCAGAGCGAACTTTGTTGAATTCGGCTGGGTCAATATCAGCATGGATGATTTTAGCATCAGGTGCGAAGGCATCTACTTTTCCTGTAACTCTGTCGTCGAAACGGGCGCCTAGGGTAATTAGCAGGTCTGATTGTTGGAGGGCAGTGACAGCGGTGTAGTTCCCATGCATTCCTGGCATACCTAAAGCAAGGGGGTGGTTATCAGGGAACCCGCCCCTATTCATAAGTGTTGTAACAACATGGATATCTAGCAGTTCAGCTAAATCTTTAAGCTGTTCAGCTGCTCGTGCTTTAAGAATCCCACCTCCGCTATAAATAACTGGTTTTTGGGATTGGAAGATGAGCTTAGCTGCGGCCTGAATGTCTTCTAGGTTAGGTTCTATCGTTGGTTTATAGCCTGGTAGATCATGTCCAGAAGGTTCGTAATCCTCAAATTGGGACACTGGGTTTTTCGCATCAACAAGGTCCTTTGGGATGTCGATGAGTACTGGGCCTGGCCTTCCGGTCGTAGCTATATAAAATGCGTCATGGATAACTTGGGGTATTTGTTCGGCGTCAGTAACTAGGAAATTGTGCTTTGTTACTGCCATAGTTATTCCGGTTGTATCGCATTCCTGAAAAGCGTCAGAACCTATAGCGCCACTAGCTACCTGACCTGTTATGCAAACCAGCGGAACTGAGTCAAGCATTGCGTCAGCAAGAGGTGTAACCATATTTGTCGCTGCGGGGCCACTCGTTACAATAGCTACTCCAGGCCGTCCAGTTGCGTGGGCATATCCTTCTGCCATGTGACCTGCACCTTGTTCATGCCGTACCAAAACGTGGCGAATCGAAGAGTCAATTAGCGGATCATATGCAGGCAAGATAGCTCCACCTGGGAGACCGAAGACAATCTCAACGCCTTGAGCTTCAAGATTTTTCATTAAGGCTTTTCCGCCGTTGGTTTTCATCTCGCTACCTTTACGCGATTCGTGCTATCTGACCCCTTTACGGTACCCATTAGTTGGACAGTACCGGCGGGGATAACACCTACATTTTGTGAAAAACCGATATTAAAGGTTTTTTTGTTGTGGTTGACGCATCATCTCGTACCATCGTTTTGTGGGAATAAATGATGATTCTAAATCAGGTGTGAAAAAATTTTATGCAGAGTTACCTGCTGGACTAATTCTTATCACATTTGGAAGGTTTATTTCTAATATTGCTTACCGTTTGGTCTTTCCTTTCTTGCCTACAATTTCTCGTGGTTTAGGCGTTTCGACTGGGACTATGGGCACAGCTTTAGCGATGAGGGATCTTGTAGAAATCTCTAGTCCTTTACTTGGGAAAATTACTGATAAGCGAGGAACTTATCAAGCTATGGTTGCTGGTATTTGCGGCCTTGGAATGGCTACTGCTTTACAAGGCGCAAGTTCAGGCTTGATCCTTTTCGTCTTCGCCCTTGTTTTAGCTTCTATTTCCAAGAACTCTTTTGATATTGGTTCTAGCGCATGGACTGGAGCATCAGTTCCTTTTGATAAACGCTCCCGAGCAATTGGTTTGATTGAAACGACATGGGCTCTTTCGTTCGTTATCGGTATGCCAGTTGCTGCTGTGTTAATTCGAGCGGGGACATGGCGTACTCCTTTTCTAGTCACCGCTATTCTCTGCGCTCTTACAGGAGTTGTTTTTCACCTATTTCTGCCAAAGAGCGAAGCGAAAGCTGAAACCCTGCCCATTTCGCGCCTTTCCCCTATCGCCCGTTTTGCTCTACTAGCTATGGTTGCACTTGGTTGTGGCCATATGATGATGCTCGTTACATTTGCTGCTTTTCTTGAAGATCAACATGGCTTGTCAACCTCTGGGCTTGGGTTTATCGCCCTAGTTATAGGTGTCGCTGAGTTGATTGGGTCTGGGGGTGTAGCCATTTTCGGCGATAGGTTCGGAAAAGTTAAGGTAGTGAAAGTGGCTCTTATTTTGTCTCTGCCGCTTTCTATTTTTCTTCCACTTGGAGAGTCTTCTATATGGGCCGCCCTGTTATTGATTTCCTTTTGGTTTATTTGCACGGAATCGGTAATTGTTTCCATGCTTTCAACCTGCACCGAGCTTGATAGTAAAGCACGCGGAGCAATGATGGGTTTTGTCTATGCTGGGTGGGCATTTGGGAGATTTTTTGGAGCGATTATTGGCGCAAGAGTATACGAGAGCTCTGGAATGGGCCCTGTTTCGATAATTATGACTGTGGTTCTCGGGTTTGCTTTTCTTATTGTTCTTAAAGCCTTTGGCGTTTCCGGCGAATTAGAAGATAGGGATATATTGCCGTCATGACCACAGCAATCTATCCGGGGTCATTTAACCCACCTACGATTGGACATTTGGAAATCATCCGGAGTGCTATTGAACATCTTTCGTTGTGTCGAATTGACCTTGCTATTTCAGAGGTAGCTTTAGGGAAAGAGAACATTACGGCTCCCTCAATTGGTGACAGAATAGAAGTCATTCAAGCGTCAGTTTCAGGAATCCCGGGTGCTCAGGTGGTTAGAACCTCGAAACAATTAATCGCCGATATTGCCGAAGGATACGATGTGGTAATTCTCGGTGCAGATAAATGGGCACAATTGCAGGATTTAGCCTTCTACAAGGATGAGGCACATATGAGGGACTGCCTACAGCGGTTACCTAGGTTGGCAGTTGCCCCGAGAAATAACATTCCAGTCCCTGAAGAAATCCTTTTAAAAGTTTCAGAAGAAATCAGCCCCATATCCTCTTCTGGGGTTAGGCAGGGAAAATTTGAATGGATGACCAAGGAAGCCAAGGAATACGGTCAGGCAAATAGTTTTTGGGGTTTTAGCTAACCAGCAGCTATTTCTCGTTTGTAACAGTTGGCACTACCTTTTCGGAGTTTCTCAACTTAAAACTGGCAAAACTCTGCTAACCTGCCGTATCAATAATGGAACGAACCGAACACGGTGGCATGATGAACGAACAACCAGTCCAGATGAACATCCACTCGTCACGGATCACTCAACCTAAGAGTCAAGGCGCATCCCAAGCGATGCTCTTAGCCACCGGTCTGAGCCACTCAGATTTGGACCAGCCTCAGATCGGTATCGCAGCATGCTGGTATGAGGGCAACCCATGCAATATGCACCTCGACGGTCTTGGTATACACGTGAAACGCGGGGTTGTTGACTCGGGTCTCGTCGGTATGCGATTCAACACGATTGGTGTCTCCGATGGCATCTCCATGGGAACAGATGGCATGTCGTATTCGCTACAGAGCCGCGATCTGATCGCTGATTCGATCGAAACGGTCATGGCAGCACAATGGTACGACGGTCTTGTTACCTTGCCTGGTTGCGACAAGAACATGCCGGGCTGTGTCATAGCGATGGGTCGCCTCGATCGACCTGCGATTATGGTCTACGGCGGTACGATCCGGGCAGGTTGCGCAACCATCGGAGGTGCTGAAGAGAAACTCGACGTCGTGTCGGCCTTCCAGAGTTACGGGCAATTCCTCGCAGGTACGATTACAGAAGAAGAACGCCAGACGATTGTGTCGTGTGCCATTCCTGGGGCTGGTGCGTGCGGTGGGATGTATACCGCAAACACGATGGCCACCGCCATCGAAGCTATGGGTTTGAGCCTGCCATACTCTTCATGCACACCTGCTGAGGACCCCGCCAAAGTCCAAGAGTGCGTTACTGCTGGCGCAATGATGGAAATGCTTCTCTCAGAGGGATTGACGCCGCGTCGGATCGTCACCCGTGAGTCGCTTGAGAACGCAATGGTCGTGACCATGGCACTCGGTGGATCAACCAACGCTGTGTTACACATGATCGCGATCGCCCGTGCGTTCGAGCTCGAACTGAACCTCGACGACTGGCTCGCAACGAGCGCACGAGTGCCACTGCTCGCCGACCTGAAACCATCAGGACAGTACGTGATGGAAGACCTCCATGACGTTGGCGGCGTTCCTGGCGTCATGCGGTACCTGCTCGACGAGGGCATGCTCGACGGTGACCAGATGACGGTCACAGGTAAACCATTGGGCGAGAACCTATCCGAGGTGCCTAGCCTACTCAAGGACCAAGACGTTATTGCATCGCTCGATACCGCAGTGAAGTCGAGAGGCCATATCTCAATCCTGCGCGGCAACCTCGCTCCTGGCGGCTCGGTCGGCAAGATCACCGGCAAACAAGGTCTACTCTTCACCGGTCCAGCACGCGTGTTTGACTCTGAAGAAGACATGATCGCTGGACTTGAAGAAGACCGAATCCAGTCAGGTGATGTGATTGTGATTCGTTATGAAGGCCCCAAAGGTGGACCGGGAATGCCCGAGATGCTAACGCCCACTAGCGCGCTCGCAGGCGCGGGCTTCATTGACGATGTCGCTTTGATCACCGACGGACGCTTCTCCGGCGGAAGCCACGGTTTTATCGTTGGACACGTCGTCCCCGAGGCACAAGAAGGCGGTCCGATCGCTCTGGTGCGCGACGGGGATATCATCACGATCGATGACGAGAGCCATGAGATCACCGTGGAGGTCACCGATAGCGAACTCGCTTCCCGTGCCGAGCAATGGGTAGCGCCACCGTTTAAGGCCACATCAGGTACCTTGTGGAAGTACATCCGCCTCGTTGAAGATGCATCCAACGGCTGCGTCACCGATGGCTAAATAAACTCAGCGACCCCCTGCACCCTTTAGGTTTATGCTGTCCGTGATTGCTTGCGTGCTATCAAAAAGATAATCGGTGAACTGAATTGAAGTGAGAACTTCAGCATTCAGTTCTTATTGCTCTATTGAATCTTTAATCTGATCGAATTTTGTTCGAACTATCAACGCATACGTATCTGCGATTGCTGGTTCTCTGTGTGCTTTCTGCGCTTCTAGTCTTGCCGGGTCCTGAACTACCGCCATGAAAGCCGCTTTACTTGGGAAAGCATTAAATCGGACTTGATCCCATTCTCTCCCGTCACCAACAATTGTGCCCTCTACCCCAAACCAGCCAGAGACGCGAACACCGTGTTCGGTGCCGACAGTAGCTGCTTTCAAAGTATATTCAGCCATTTTTTCTGGGGTTTCACCTACCTCAGTCCGGTCATTAAATTTCACGACATGCAGAGCGATTATCGGACCGTCTTCACTGCTTGGCGGATGTTCTACCTTCTCCCAATCAGGAAGGGAACTTTGCGCGTTTGGAACATCTATAGGTAAGCAGCCCATAACTATTGTCTCTTTCATCCCTGCTTCCTTGTGTACGTGTTTTTCTTGGAAGTCTTTTCTTTCTTGCATATCAATGAATGATTTCCTTGTTGGATATTTCACAACTGCTATCCGATCCCAATCTCGATCATCACCAAGAAGTTTGTTTTCAACTTCGCCGAGGTAAACGATTTCAGCCCCTACGGCTTCAAGAGGTCCTAGTGGTGTGTAACGATCGTCAGCTTCTCGACCTGTGATTTCTGTCGTGTTTCCATCTTCGTACTGGGCTACATCATGATATTTCATGAGATTAACCATCCAAATAGGTCCGTCTTCATCTGCAGTGGTGGTAGCGAGTTGCAGGGCGTAATCGTAGTCAACGCTCCCGTATTTTGGTGATGCCATAGTTACTCTTCTCTCAGGTGTTATGTGTTAGCAATAAAGTCGTTAATAAGTGTGGCAAGTTCTGGACCTTTGTCTTCTTGGAAGAAATGCCCGGCAGATTCTATCGTTACATGATTCTGTTGTTTAGTTCCGGGTACTTTCGCATGAAATGGGGCGTCTCCGCCTTTGGTTACTGGGTCGCTATCACTAAATGCAAGAAGGAAAGGTTTGGTAAACGCACTGAGTGTTACCCATGCATCAGCATTGTCTTTGCTCGCAGGGTCTTCTTCACTTGTGGGAACGAGAGATGGGAAGATTCTTGCTCCCGCTTTGTAATCATCGGTGGGGAAAGGCGCGTCAAATGCGTTAATTTCCTCAGGGTTGAGATCTCGTACGCAAGCAGAGTTGATAAGGTTCCCTACTGGAAATTCTGGGGTTGTCTGTGAAAATTTTTGCCATCTTAGAAAAGCCTCCGTTGCTTCCCCTTTCCCAGTCGGAAGGCCAGTATTTCCGATAACGACCCTTGCGTAACGCTCCGGAGAAAGTCCTACTAGTCGTAACCCTATTAATCCACCCCAATCTTGACCGAAGAAAGTGATGTTGTTTAGGTCTAAATGGTCAAAGACTAGTTCTCTCATCCATTCAACATGTCTGGCGTAAGAGTAGTCAGTTTGTTCAATTGGTTTATCGCTCTTACCAAAACCGACTAAATCTGGGACTACAACCCGATGCCCCTCTTCTACGAGAATGGGAATCATATGCCGGTATAGGTAACTCCATGAAGGTTCTCCATGGAGCAATAAAATAGGATCTTTGTCTTTGGGGCCTTCATCAAGGTAATGGACGCGTAAAGTTCCGCCTTCAGCATCATTGATTTCAACATAGTTCGGTTCGAATGGGTAATTTTGTAAGCTGGTGAATCTACTGTCAGGGGTTCGTATTGTCTCCATGTTTCTCCTCTTTACTATCCTATTTCTACTCTGTGTAAGTCATCGCCTAGTTCAATTCTTCCGGAGAAATGTTGGGATGCTATCTCTTCCCATTCTTCTCCTTGTCCTGAAGGGAAAGCGGGTACGTAATGTGTTAAAACAAGTGTTTCTATTCCAGCGCGTTCTGCGGTTTGTGAAGCTTCTTCAACCGAAGAGTGGTAATCGCAAACATCTTGTAGGCGTTGGAGAGGAATATTCTCAATAATGTCCTTACGTATAACGGTATGAACAAGTCCTTTCGCTCCGGTACATAATTTGTCCAGGCCAGCACATGGGATGGTGTCTCCTGCTACAACAACAGCATCATTTCCATGGTCGAAGCGGAACGCAATAGTGGGGCCTACCGGTCGGTGGTCTGTCGGTTCAGTAGATATTTTTACGTCACCTTTTAATTCCACTACTCCACTTTCGATTTCAGTAACATCCACTGCTGGAGGTTCGTTCAGATCTTCGTGATGGTCTATTCGGTATTTGATGTCAAAGCTAAGGAAATGCAAAAGCCTGTCAACCACCTCTTTTGTCCCAGGTGGGCCAACGATTTGAAGAGGTTCCTGTTCTGTGAACGTGGCGATCCAAGCAGATGTGATGACGTCATTTAAGTCAGTTATGTGATCACTATGAAGATGTGTGATCAAGACCCCATTGAGCATGTTGGCGCCGCATCCTGCGGCTGCCATCCGCATGAGCACGCCTCTACCTGCGTCAACTAGGTAGTTCTCTTCACCAGCTTGTATCAGCGTTGCTGGTCCTGCCCGGTTGGGGTCCGGGATTGGAGAGCCTGTTCCGAGAAGAGTGATAGCGATCATTGTTTCCTCCTGTTAAATAGCGATCTATTGTCTTGCGTTTTCAGCTCGCGCCTGAGCTTCATCGACATCGGGTGCTCTTTTGGCTGCGAGTTGGATTTCGATTTGATGTAGCTCGCCTGAAAAAGGAAAGGGGCTTTCATATTGAGGTGAGACAGCTGATCCGTGGTCGTAACCTATGCTTGAACCTACAGAAGAGATCATTCTCATGAATAGGGGAACCTCTACAGATCCGGATGGTTCTCCGTTGATGTAGATTTTGATTTCTCCGCCTTCTTTGAGTCTGCGGAATTGAGCGAGAAGTGTCGAGTTTCCGGTTGGGACCTCAACGGTGGACGTTACAACCGAATGGCTGTCAAATGCGTTGTAATCTACGACTAAACGTTCTTTTTGTATGAATATTGATATGCCAGAGTTCTCTGTTCCTGTTGAGAACAGTACTCCCTCCTCGTTTTTTTCTCTCGTAACTGTGGCTGTCAGGTCAAAGCTTCTTCCACCAATTGCTGCACTTGCTTGACCTGGTATGGGAGACATTGGAGGCCTGTACACATATTTTCGGCTCGTTGGGTGCGGTGACAAGTCTCTGAATCGTGCTCCAAATAATTCAAACCCTCTGTCATCAAGTGGAAGAACGCCGTGCTTTTCAGCTTCTTCCCACCATAGGTTCTGCAACTCTGCCAATTTTTTTGGTTCGGACTCAGCGAGGTCATTGCATTCGGACCAGTCATCAGTGAGTTTGTATAATTCCCATCGTTCGGTGTCGTAATCCGCGCCTTGTTGGTGCCGGCAAACAGCTTTCCATTCTCCTGCTATGAGCGCCCTGCTGCCCATGTTCTCAAAGTATTGGACTGTGTTGTGAGAAATTCCGTTTGGGTCTGCAAGAAGATGAGCGAAGGAATGGCCTGTGATAGGAATCTGTGGAATACCTTTATATGTTTCAGGTGCTTGCATGTTTAGTATTTCAAAAAGAGTAGGTGCGATGTCAGAAACATTTGCGAATTGGTTTCGTAAAGAACCCTGGTTTTTCTCCTCAATTCCTTTAGGCCAATGAATAATCATGGGGACGTGCACGCCTCCTTCATGAGTATTTTGTTTATACCATTTGAACGGAGTGTTACCTGCTTGCGCCCATCCCCATGGGTAATTGGTGTGGCTATGCGGTCCCCCTATGTCATCAATGTTTTCAATGGCTTGATCTGGGGTTTCTAATATCCCATTGAAAAACTTCATTTCGTGCATAACCCCAAAAGGACCTCCTTCTTGAGAAGCGCCGTTATCTGAGAGGAGAATGAAGATTGTGTTATCTAGTTGGCCTGAATCACGCAAACCGTTTACTAGGCGACCAATTTGGTCATCTGTATGATCAAGGAAAGCTGCAAATGCTTCTTGGAGACGCGCCGCTAAGCGTTTCTGATTTTCTGGCAGTTCATCCCATTTTTCGACCCCAGGGTTTCTTGGAGCTAATTGTGTTCCTGATGGGATTACTCCAAGTTCTAACTGACGGTTATGCCAACGTTCACGAACGACATCCCAACCTTCATCGAAAACACCTCTGTACTTAGCTAAGTAATCGGGAGGGGCTTGGTGCGGAGCATGTGTAGCCCCGAATGGGAGATATGCAAAGAACGGGCGGTCTGGTCGAATTCCTTTTGAATCAGCAATCATTTCCAGAAGGTTGTTAACAATATCTTCGCTTAGGTGATAACCATCTTCTGGTTTCGCAGGGGGTTCAACAGAATGGTTATCTCTGACAAGGTCAGGGTGAAATTGATCTGTTTCTCCTTCTAGGAAACCATAGAAACGATCAAATCCTCTGCCAAGAGGCCATTGGTCAAACGGGCCAGCGGCTGAACAGTTTTCCATTGGGGCTAAGTGCCATTTCCCAGCGCAAAACGTGGCGTAGCCTTCTGCTTGGAAAATCTCAGCCATAGTTGCTGCCTCATTGGTTATGTGCCCGAGCATGTGTGGGAATCCAGTGCGGAAGTTGGAAACTGATCTCATCCCAACCGCATGCTGGGATCGACCAGTTAAAAGCGCTGCTCTTGTAGGTGAACAGAGCGGCGTGACATGAAAGTTTGTGAACTGCAGTCCATGAGTTGCTAAAGCATCAATATTTTTTGTATCAATAGAAGATCCATAGCACCCCAACTGAGCGAATCCCGTGTCGTCCAATAGAACCACTACTACGTTCGGGGTTTCTTCACCAGGGTGATTTGGGGACTCAAACCATGGCTCAGACTCGTCAAGAGTCTTCCCGATAGTTCCCTTAAACCTGTGTGTGGAGTTTCCCAATTTACCCATAATCCCTATTTGTTACTTATAGACGATGTTACCGTCAGCGAGTATTAAGAACCAGTTAGTGGTGTCTTCAAGATCTTAGAAAGATCCCTCTTGGAGTAGCTCGTTCGACGGAGTTCATAATTGGGGAATTTTTTTTGCAGTTCATTGACTAATTGCAATTCATTACCATTTTCTAGATTTGTGAAGAATATTTCTATTCCTGAATCTCGTTGCATGCATAAACTCCCGTCTGGAAGGCTATGGAGTATCTCCTCAGTTAGGAAGGGGTCATCCGACTGACTTGCAACTATTAGCCCTCGAATGGATTGCGGTTTCCGAAGTTTCATTCGGTACGCACAGAATTCATAAAAAGATTCGTATGAGTCTTTTATAATTCTGACTTTTGACTCTGGTATCGCAGTCCAGTTGACAGCTATTTCCTGTATTGAGAGATTGTTCTGAAATGCAAGGTCAAGGATTTCTGCGTCATGAGAGAATCCATTTATTACTGATGTTGCAAAAAGTATCTTTGCTATTGGCCCTTGATATGCCTTGAACCCACATTGTGTATCCGATACGTTGTGCCTCGTCATTACTTGATTAAAGAATGAGAACCCAGTTGTAACTATTCGGCGGATTGTTGATGTCCCATGAGTAGTCGATCCTTGTAAATTTCGTGAGCCTACAACTACATCCTGAGTTTCTAGAGCGAGTAAAGCTACGTCAATTGCCTGTAGGTCGGTTGCCATATCTGCATCCATGGTGATGATTATTGGCGCATTTGCAGCCGCTACCCCGGTTCGTAGCGCACTTCCTTTCCCAGTATTTTTGGGTTTCGTTATTACTTTCCCCTCTGGAAAGAAATC
>Ga0315322_10000096_pt1 | contig 53621 bp, 48 predicted proteins | sample M110021515metaG_FD_203461 | JGI IMG/M metagenome (GOLD analysis project Ga0315322, IMG submission 203461) | Ammonia-oxidizing marine archaeal communities from Monterey Bay, California, United States - M1 100m 21515 | ecosystem: Environmental > Aquatic > Marine > Intertidal zone | place: USA... | reverse complement strand
GGTCTGGGTATTGCGGTCGTAGTGGTGCAGCTAATCACTGTCCCGGTGAATAATATTATTTTCAACCAATTGCTTCGTGAAGGAGCCTTAGGTTGGCTGGGTATGCCGGAACTGTCGCTGCAGTTTCTGGGCTTTCTTTGTTATATCGGCGTTATCGCGGCAATGGTTCAGATACTAGAGATGGTTCTGGATAAGTTTGTACCTTCCCTGTACAGCGCGCTCGGGGTATTTCTCCCACTAATTACTGTTAACTGCGCGATTCTGGGTGCGACATTGCTAATGGTCGAGCGAGACTACTCGTTCGCAGAAAGTGTTGCTTTTGGTTTCGGTTCGGGCTTCGGCTGGGCATTGGCGATTGTAGCTCTTGCCGGTATCAGAGAAAAACTGAAGTACAGTGATGTGCCAGAAGGCTTGAGAGGTCTTGGTATTACTTTTATAACTGTTGGATTGATGTCGTTGGGCTTCATGTCCTTAAGTGGAGTCTCCCTGTAGAAATAGCATGACTGATCTAACAACTATACTTGGTGGTGTTTCATTATTCACAGTAGTAGTCATGCTGCTGGTGGCTGTAATTTTGTATGCCCGTTCGCAGTTGGTGAGTAGTGGTAATGTTCATATACAGATCAATGACGATCCTGAACGCACTTTGACCGTCCCTGCCGGCGGGAAACTTCTCAACACGCTGGCGGACGCCGGAATATTTCTTTCCTCTGCCTGCGGTGGTGGAGGAACTTGCGCGCAATGTAAGTGCCAGGTTGTCGAAGGTGGTGGTTCGATGTTGCCTACCGAAGCCGGTCATTTTACCCGCGGTCAGGCCAAGGATAACTGGAGACTGTCCTGTCAGGTGGCTGTTAAACAGGATATAAAAATTCAAGTTGCGCCAGAGTTTTTTGGTGTGAAGCAATGGGAATGCACAGTTCGTTCAAACAACAATGTTGCTACTTTTATCAAAGAACTGGTTTTGGAAATCCCGGTAGACGAAAGCGTGGACTTTCGAGCCGGGGGATATGTGCAGCTTGAGATACCTCCCCATGTTGTAAATTATAAAGATTTCGACATCGACGAATTGTATCGAGGTGATTGGGAAAATTTCGGTCTTTTTGATCTGGTATCCAAGGTCAACGAGCCTACGGTGCGTGCCTATTCCATGGCTAATTATCCCGATGAAAAAGGTGTTATCAAATTTAACATTCGTATTGCTACGCCTCCGCCGCGTACTAATTTCCCTCCGGGAAAGATGTCATCCTATGTTTTTAATCTAAAGCCCGGAGACAAGGTAAAGGTTTTTGGTCCGTTCGGTGAATTCTTCGCCAAAGATACAGGTGCAGAAATGGTATTCATCGGCGGCGGAGCAGGAATGGCACCGATGCGTTCCCATATATTCGATCAATTACGACGCCTTGATAGTAAGCGCAAAATCAGTTTCTGGTACGGTGCCAGATCATTGCGTGAAATGTTTTATGAAGATGATTACAACGAGCTGGCCACAGAGAATGAGAATTTTGACTGGCATGTAGCTCTTTCAGAGCCTCAACCGGAGGATAACTGGTCGGGTATGACCGGGTTCATTCATAATGTGGTGTTGGAGAATTATTTACAGAACCACCCTGCGCCGGAAGACTGCGAATATTATATGTGTGGCCCTCCCATGATGAATGCCGCAGTTATCAAAATGCTGAAAGATCTGGGTGTAGAAGACGAAAACATTTCCCTCGATGAATTCTCATGAAGGAATTCATTCGCAATCACAGCTTTTCTGTTAGTTTTATTGTGGTACTTTTTTCTGTCGTATTTTTTTACGATAGAAACAGTGGAGACATCCAGCGGCTCGAAGGTTTCTCCATGGGTACCACCTACCAATTCCAGATAGCCAACTTCCCCGAAAATATAGACAGGGAGCAGTTAGCTACTGACCTCAATGATCTTCTGGTGAAACTTGATCGCGGAATTTTCTCTACCTACTCGCAAGATTCGGAGTTGTCCCGCTTTAATCAACAAGATGTTGATGTTCCATTTCCAGCCTCTGATGACTTAGTAGAAGTGCTGGTAATGGCAAGGCAAATCTCTGATTTAAGTGATGGGGCATTCGACATAAGTGTTGGGCCTCTGGTCAATCTTTGGGGGTTTGGTCCAGTAATTACTTTGCAGGATAGTGCTCCGGCGCAGAGCGAAATAGATCAAGCGCTTTTGAGAGTGGATTTTCGATCCTTGCAAATCGATACAGGGAATTCCGAGATTAGTAAGAGCAAAGACATCTATGTCGATTTAAGTGCTATTGCCAAGGGCTACGCAGTAGACAGGGTAGCCGCTCATCTTGATGAGCTCGGTATCGAGAATTATTTTCTGGAGATTGGTGGCGAGCTGAAGATAAGAGGCCTCAAGCCTGATCGATCTGGCTGGATTCCTGCTATCGAAACACCTATGGATACCGAAGCGCAAATCTATCAGGTACTTTTTAGTCGGGGAGATTCCATAGCGGTGGCGGGGTCTGGAGACTATAGAAATTATTTCGAGGAAGATGGCGTGCGTTATTCTCACGAGATTGACCCTAGAACCGGGCGCCCAATAAATCACCGTCTGGCGGCGAGTTATGTTATCGACGATTCAGTGGCTAGAGCCGATGCACTGGCAACTACGTTTATGATTTTGGGCCTGGATGAATCTATCGAGTTGGCCAGGCAACTGGACCAGGCAGTATTTCTCATTTATAAAGACAGTGAGGCAGGTGACAGTAACGGTTTTAGTTCCTATGTTTCGGAATCGTTTGCCCGTTATCTCGAAAACAGTAATTAAGGCTCAGGTTTATGCTGACTACATTGTTTACATTTTTTCTCATTGCCACGGCCATACTTATCATGTCGGTGGGTGTCATTTTTGGCAGAAAGCCTGTGCAGGGTTCCTGTGGTGGTCTGAATAATGTTGGTGGTCTCGATGAATGTGAGCTTTGCGGTGGGAATATAAGTAAATGTGAGCAGCAGGGCGAGAAGGAATTTTTCGACGCCGCGTCAGGCAGTGAGCATTAATGAAAGGATTAATGAAAGACAGTCACTTCGACATTATCGTCATTGGCAGCGGGCCCGCAGGGGAAGCTGCCGCTATGAACGCCAAAAAGAAAGGCCGTAGCGTTGCGGTAATCTGCGATCTCGAGCAGGTTGGTGGAAGTTGTACTCATCTGGGCACGATACCCTCGAAGGCATTACGCCATTCTGTAAAGCAGGTAATGCAATTCAATGAAAACCCCATGTTCAGGGATTTTGGTGATGCCAGAAAGCTGAGCTTCCAGCAAATCCTCAAGAATGCAGACCGTGTTGTTTATAATCAAGTGTGTATGAGAAACGATTTCTATGAAAGAAATCAGGTTCCCATATTCAAAGGAAGGGCCAGCTTTCTCGATAAGAAAACCATAAAGCTGATCGGTAAACGCAAGAAGCTAACTGCCGACCATTTCATTATTGCTACTGGTGCTCACCCTTATCACCCTCCAAATGTTGATTTCAGTCACCCTAGGGTATTCGACAGCGATACGATTTTGGAGCTGGATCACTCGCCGCGAAAAGTTACGGTAATAGGAGCGGGAGTTATAGGTTGCGAATACGCTTCTATCTTTGGTGGATTGGGCTGCAAGGTTGAGTTGATCAATCCCGCAGGCAGCCTGCTAAGCTTTCTCGACCACGAAATTTCCGACGCTCTAAGTTATCACCTGCGAAATGTTGGTGTACGTAGTCGTCATAATGAAGAATTCCAGAGCATGGAATATTTTGGCGATCATGTAGTGACCTATCTTCAGTCCGGTAAAAAAATCAGCAGTGATATCGTCCTCTGGGCAAATGGTCGAACCGGGAATACACAGGGGCTTGGGCTGAGCCAGCTGGGATTGAAAACAAATAGCAGAGGGCAGCTGAGAGTTAACGAACGTTACCAGACCAGCGTAAAGAATATATTTGCTGCGGGAGATGTTATCGGATGGCCATCTCTTGCGGGTGCCGCCTATGATCAAGGAAGAGCTGCATGTAATGCAATCGTATCTCCCGATGACTGCTATCCGGTTACCGAGGTGGCCACAGGTATTTACACTATTCCGGAGATTAGCACTCTAGGCGCTACCGAGTCCGAGTTAACCCAACAGAAAGTCCCTTATGAAGTAGGCAAAGCCTTTTTTAAGAACACTGCCCGCGCACAGATAACCGGCGAACAGGTCGGAATGTTGAAGTTAATATTTCATTTCGAAACCTTGGAGATTCTCGGCATTCATTGCTTCGGAGACCAGGCATCAGAAATTGTCCACATTGGGCAAGCTATTATGCGTCAACCTGGAGAAGCCAATACGATGAAGTATTTCCTGACCACCACTTTCAACTATCCGACTATGGCCGAAGCGTATAGAACTGCGGCACTGGATGGGCTAAATCGGGTATTTTAGAAATGCCCAGCAGGGCGTGCCGACAGCCCTGAGCGAGCGCTTGAAAAGTCAGGGCTTGCCACCACGATAAATGCAGAGTAATTTCTAGACGCAGCGGGGACTTTTAAATTCCTCATTTGCTAAGATAGCTAAGCAGGAGATAAAAGTGAAAAGAACTGCCAAAGATATTTTGAAGGATAAAGGCGGTCATATGGTGACCATAAACTCTGATGCAACTGTGTATCAGGCTTTACTTGCCATGACTCAGAACAAGGTAGGTTCTATAGTTATAGTCGAAGAAGAAAAAATTGTAGGCATCTGGACAGAGAGAGATTTAATGTTCAGAGCATTGGAAGAGGGCTTTGATCCGAAAACCGCGCGATTGAGAGATAATATGAGCGAAAATATAATCTCCGCCAACGTAGAAGAACATGCTTATCAGTTGTACGACAAATTTCTTGGAAGGCGTATACGGCATCTGCTGATCGAAGAGGACGGGGAATATATCGGCTTGCTTTCAGTCGGTGATGTAATGAAGGCTAATTTGCAGCAGAAGACTGAAGAATTTGAAGAGCTAAACCATATGGTTAGTCTGGAATATTACGAGAATTGGAAGGACCTTCAAGCTGAGCGTTGAGCCTGATCCTAACCACATTTCGCTGCGTCAGATTCTCTTTACCATTCGCACCTAGCGGGCAAACAACATTGCCGGCTTTTTGGTTTTTGACAGGCAGCTCTCGCTGTATACAAAACACTTGCCTTCACTGAGTTATGGGTGTAAATTTTCTAGCGCAATTTGGGGTAAGAGTCGAAATGCCCACGAGGCTAAAATTTGGCTCCCAAATTTAGAATCATAATCGTGAGCCGAATTCTTTAATCTGAAATCGATTTGTAGTTTGTAGGGCATTAGTCTGAGTCCTGCAAAAAATTGGCAGTTTAATGGGCTTCCGTTAAAGAGTGGAACTACTTTATGGGAAGTGACATACAGTCCTTGGCAGTTCTTGCCAAAGTCCGCGGAGTTTCAACTATCCGGGGTCTGGGATTCACTTCCTTCGCAATAACTGACGGCCACTTCAGGCCGATACTTTCTGTTTTACTTCGAACTCCAGAGCTTTTCCTGGGAGGTTTACTTTGTTTTACGTATTCTGTGCGATGGCGCAGGAGCGGGTTTTAGGGTGACTATAATTAAATGTTGGTTCAAGGAGTGGATTGAATGATTCTGTAGTGGAAAACACATAAGAGTAGCTGCCGGATCAGCGTGTTGATTCGAGCCTTAATGTGTTTCCAGAGTCGCGTATTCTATTGCTGAATTAATTTCAGGGTGTGGAGCTAGACGTTTGGAAGGTTCAACTGGTTATTTAGATGGCTTAACGCCGTTTCTATTCTATTTCGCAGCGGTATTGGCGGTTGTCGTCACTATGCTGGGGCTATCCTTTTTCCTTGGCCAAAGAAAGACGTCCCATTCAAAAGACCTGCCATTTGAGTCCGGTATCGTATCGGTAGGCAGCGCCCATTTCCGTATTTCTGTACATTTCTACCTTCCCGCTATTCTATTTATTATCTTCGACCTGGAAGTCGTGTTTCTTTTTGCCTGGGCGGTTGCCGTCAAAGAGGCAGGCTGGCCCGGATTTATCGAAATATCAGTATTTATTTTTATCCTCATTGCCGCTTTGTTCTATTTATGGCGGATCGGAGCCCTGGACTGGAGAACACAGACCCAGAAACGGGAAGTTAAAACCCTGGCCGGCCCCGGAGGGGTGGTAAACAAGAAGGAATTCAAGCTATGAACTGGGAATTACAGGCCGCTGACGATGCGAGTTCGCCCAAGCCGGGCGGTTCGGCGATGGATGAGTTTATCCGTCAGAACGTTGTGATGGCGAATCTCGAAGACATGGTGGCTTGGGGCCGGAAAAACTCGATCTGGCCGTTTAATTTCGGCCTGTCCTGTTGCTATGTGGAAATGGCCACGGCCTTCACCAGTCGCCATGATCTGGCCAGATTTGGTGCCGAAGTGATACGGGGAACGCCTAGACAGGCAGATCTCATCGTGATTGCCGGTACGGTTTTCCGCAAGATGGCGCCGGTTGTGCAGTTGTTGTATGACCAGCTATTGGAGCCCAAGTGGGTGATTTCCATGGGTTCGTGTGCCAATTCCGGCGGAATGTACGATATTTATTCAGTGGTACAGGGTGTGGATAAGTTTCTGCCGGTTGATGTCTATGTGTCGGGCTGCCCGCCGCGACCGGAGGCCTTATTACAGGGGTTGATCTTGTTACAGGAATCTATTGGCCGAGAACGTCGGCCTTTGAGTTGGGTAATCAATGATCAGGGGATTATCCAGAAGAAGGAAAATCCAGTTCAGAGAGAGATTCGTGGGCCGGATAGAATAGCCGCAACTGAGCTTAGGACTCCTAGAGATGTTTAATAATAACATAAAGCTAAAGGTAATATCTAAAGTAAAAAATTAATGGATACCGCGCAAAACACAGTCACCGCTTCAGCCCAAAGTCCTTTGGATTATGTCCGTCGGGAGTTTGCCGATCGGATTATCGCCGAGCAAGTCACCTATGAAGGGATGCCTACAGTCTGGGTGGACAGGCAGCACCTGAAAGCATTACTAAGGGCCCTGCGAGACGATAGTTCACCGGTATTCGAGATGCTGTTTGATGTGACAGCAATCGATGAACGCTTGAGAACCCACCGTGAAGGACAGCCGGCCAGCGACTTCACTGTTGTCTATCACTTAATGTCTTTCCGCGGGAACTGTGACTTCCGCATCAAGGTGCCCCTCAAAGACGCAGATCTGGAATTGCCTACAGTTACTGACCTTTGGTCCAGTGCCAACTGGTATGAGAGGGAAGTCTGGGACATGTTTGGTGTTAATTTCGCTGGTCACCCAAACCTTTACCGTATTGTGCTGCCACCTACCTGGGAGGGTCATGCCCTACGCAAGGAGCATCCGGCCCGAGCAACAGAAATGGAGCCTTTCTCACTTAATGACGAGAAAGAAGATTACGAGCAGGAAGCGCTGAAGTTTAAGCCGGAAGAATGGGGCATGAAGCGGGAATCGGAAAATTCCGAATTTATGTTCCTGAACCTTGGTCCTAATCACCCCAGCGTGCACGGGGCGTTTCGGATAGCGTTGCAATTGGATGGTGAAATTTTGGTCGATGCCGTGCCTGATATCGGTTATCACCACCGCGGCGCCGAGAAGATGGGTGAGAGACAGTCTTGGCATACTTTTATTCCCTATACAGACCGAATCGATTATCTGGGCGGGGTAATGAATAACCTGCCTTATGTCATGGCTGTGGAAAAAATGGCCGGCATTAAAGTGCCGGAGCGGGTGAAAGTAATCCGCATAATGCTGTCGGAAATGTTCAGGATATGCAGCCATTTACTTTTTTACGGCACTTTTGCCCAGGACGTGGGTCAGCTGTCTCCAATCTTCTATATGTTTGTCGAGCGGGAAAGAATTTTTAATATTATCGAATCTATCTGCGGTGCTCGCATGCACCCAGGCTGGTTTCGTATCGGTGGAGTGGCTCAGGATCTTCCAAACGGCTGGGAGAAAAGAGTGCAGGAGTTATTGGACTTCATGCCGGCGCGTCTTGATGAATACGACACCATGGTAATGGATAACGGCATTCTGAAACGCCGAACACAGGGTGTAGGAGTGTACGACACAGATCAGGCCTTTAACTGGGCTGTTACCGGAGCAGGCCTGCGGGCTACCGGTCTGGAATGGGACTTCAGGAAGCAGCGGCCTTATGGTGGGTATGATCAATTCGAATTCGATGTTCCGATAGCTGTAAACGGTGATTGCTATGACCGTTGTGCGATTCGAGTAGAAGAGATGCGGCAGAGCCTGAGAATTATTAAACAGTGCCTGGATAATATGCCACTGGGGGATTACAAGTCTGATCATCCTCTAACTACACCGCCACGCAAAGAAAATACCATGCAGGATATTGAAACACTGATTAACCATTTTCTCAGCGTTAGTTGGGGGCCGGTTATTCCTCCCGGCGAGGTAACCATGGCTGTGGAAGCCACCAAAGGAGTTAATTCCTATTATCTGGTGAGTGACGGCAGCACTACCTCATACAGAACCCGAATCCGTACACCTTCATTTGCACATTTGCAGATGATTCCTGAAATTTCCCGAGGCTTCATGGTGTCGGACTTGATTGCAATTATTGCCAGTATCGATTTTGTAATGGCGGATGTGGATAGATAAGAAATGAATAGTGAAGTAATAGCCAGTACAGCAAACAAAGCGAGGCAGCTTAACGCCGAAGAGATTGCCGAGATCGAGCATGAAATGACGCTCTATCCGGACAAGAAGGCGGTGGGGCTGGAGGCTCTAAAAATTGTACAGAAGCATCAGGGTTGGGTTTCTGATGAGAGTCTGTTGGCGATTGCAAAATATCTTGATCTTCCGGCGGCAGACCTGGAGGGAGTGGCAACTTTTTTTAATCTGGTTTATCGGCAGCCAGTGGGAGAAAACGTCATCCTGTTCTGTGACAGTGTTAGTTGCTGGATCATGGGCTGCGACAATATGAAAGAGCATATACAGAACACCTTGGGAATCGGTTTTGGAGAGACTAGCGAGGACGGGAAATTCACGCTGATCCCAGTCCCCTGTCTGGGTGGCTGTGATAGAGCTCCAGTAATGATGGTGGGCGAAGAATTGCATCATAATTTAACGCCGGACGCCATAGATGAAATTGTCAGCAAGGTGCGCAGCTAGATAGCAGGGCAGGAATAGACAGCGAAAATTTGTAAAAGAATTGGCAGGAATAACTGGTAGGAACAAAAAGTAGTGACGACTAAGCCATTAACAAAAAACATCGATATGTCCAGGGGGCCTCTGGATATCTCTGCCTATGAGGCAGCAGATGGTTATCAAAGCCTGCAAACCATTGCCAAAGGTTTGAGTCCCGATGATGTTCTGCAGAAGGTTAAGGACTCCGGCTTAAAGGGGAGAGGTGGTGCAGGTTTCCCAACAGGACTGAAATGGAGCTTTGTTCCCCAGGGTGAAAACTCACCTCAGCAAAAATACCTGGTAGTAAACGCCGATGAAATGGAGCCGGGGACTTTTAAAGACCGCTTATTAATGGAGGGCGACCCTCATCTGCTGATTGAGGGAATGCTTGTTGCTGCGTTTACCATACGAGCAAGTAAGGCGTACATATTTCTAAGAGGTGAGTATGTTGTCGCGGAGAGAGCCCTCAACAAAGCGATTGCCGAGGCGGCAGAAAAGGGATATCTGGGAAAGAATATTTTGGGCACCGGATTTGATCTCGATATAGTCGTACACACCAGTGCCGGGCGCTATATATGTGGTGAGGAAACGGCATTGCTCAATGCTCTTGAGGGCAAGAGAGCTAACCCCAGAGCTAAACCACCATTCCCTCAGGTAAGTGGTTTATGGGGCAAGCCGACAATTGTTAACAACGTGGAAACCATATGCAATCTGCCAAGTATCATCAGTTACGGGATCGACTGGTACCACGGTCTTACCAAAGGTAGTGATCATGGTACGAAACTTTTTGGCATCAGTGGCAAAGTAAAAACTCCCGGTTGCTGGGAATTGCCTCTTGGTCTGCCCATACGTCAAGTTATAGAAGAATACGGCGGGGGAATGCAGGATGGATTGGAGTTAAGAGCATTTCTGCCCGGTGGCGGTTCAACTGATTTTATGTTACCGGAACACCTCGATATTACACTGGACTACGATGAGATAGGCAAAGTAGGAAGTCGCCTTGCAACGGGGACGATGATTATTCTTGATAACAAAACCTGTCCGGTGGGCATGATTGGTAATTTGATGAAATTTTTTGCCCATGAATCCTGCGGATTTTGTACTCCATGTAGGGATGGCTTGCCCTGGGTGGACGCAATCTTTAGAGAACTGGAGGAAGGCAGGGGCAGCGAGAAAGATTTGGAGATACTTCACGAACATGTGGATTACCTGGGGCCGGGAAAAACATTTTGCGCATTGGCGCCAGGAGCAACGGCACCGCTGGGAAGTGGATTAAGAATTTTTAAAGAAGACTTTGAGCGACACATTACAGGCAAGTGCTGTCCTTATAAGCACTAGTATGGTTTGAGAGCACAGAGTTTGAGAGTAGAGAGTTTGAAAGCTAACAGTTTTAAAAATAAAGGTCGGAGTAATTAATGGCTAAAATTGTTATTGACGGGGTGGACTATGAAGTAAACCCTGATAACAATCTGTTACAGGAATGTCTGTCGCAGGGGTTGGACTTGCCTTATTTTTGCTGGCATCCATGTATGGGTTCCGTCGGGGCTTGTCGGCAATGTGCTGTGAAACAGTATCGTGATGAAAATGACCAGCAGGGCATGTTAGTTATGGCCTGCATGACGCCTCCTACTGAAGGCATGATTATCTCCATCGAGGATGTGCAGGCCAAATCATTCCGCTCCAATGTCATCGAAAGCCTGATGATTAGTCACCCGCATGATTGTCCGGTTTGTGAAGAAGGGGGCGAGTGTCATCTGCAGGATATGACCCTGATGTCGGGACATAACTATCGTCGTTATGACAAGAAAAAAGTAACCCACAGAAATCAGTATTTAGGACCGTTTATAGGTCATGAGATGAATCGCTGCATTACCTGTTATCGCTGTGTGCGCTACTACGATGATTATGCAGGCGGTACTGATTTGTCTGCTCAGGCTTCTCATCACCATGTTTATTTTGGTAGGCACGAAGAAGGGGTGCTGGAAAGTGAATTTAGCGGAAACCTTGTCGAGGTCTGCCCTACTGGAGTTTTCACTGACAAAACTTTCAGTGAAAATTACACAAGAAAATGGGATCTGCAAACTGCTCCCTCGGTTTGCAGTGGATGTGCTGTAGGTTGCAATACAGCGCCGGGAGAACGTTATGGAACACTGAGAAGAATCACCAACAGATACAACAGTGAAGTGAACGGCTATTTCCTATGTGACCGTGGTCGTTTTGGGTTTGGCTATTCCAGTAGTGAGCAACGTTTGAATGAGCCCTTGAAACAATCTTCTGGCAGCCCAGAAGTAATGGATGATGCATCAACCCAGTCAGTTTTGGATGATTTTAAGTCTGGCTCCACCATCGGGGTCGGTTCTCCACGTGCCAGTAATGAGGCCAATTATGCGCTTCGCAATCTGGTGGGGGAGAGAAATTTCTTCAGCGGTATGTCCGACGAGGAATTTGAATCAGGAAAATTAATTCTACAGCTTGGAGAGGACAAAGCTTTTCATAGCCCAAGTGTTCGGGAAATTGAAAAGGCTGACGCCATACTGATCATTGGAGAAGATGTTACTAACACTGCTCCAAGAATAGCCCTCGCGCTGCGTCAGTCGGTTCGTAATAAAGCGAAGCAGCTTGCGGATCAGGCGCGTATTCCCCGTTGGCAGGATGCGGCGCTTCGTGAGTTGGCCCAGCATGATCGCAGCCCCTTGAGCATTCTCAGTACATACAAAACCCGACTTGATGATGTTGCCGAAGATGAGGTTATTGATAGCCTGCCTAATCTGGCGAATATTGCTCAAGGAATCGCCGCGACACTTTCTGCCAGTGCAGGTCAGGCCAGCCTCAATGATGAGGATTTGACGCTAGCCGGCAAAATTGCCGGTCAGCTCGCTAACGCGAAGCGACCCTTGATAATTTGTGGTTCCAGTAACGGGCCGGAATTAATAAAGGCGGCGGCAAATATAGCCAGAGCAGCGGCAGAGAAAAGAGGCAGTGCTGAAGACGAGCGGATAGATCTCTGTCTGCTAATGCCCGAAGTGAACAGCATGGGCATGCTCATGCTCACTAATAAAGAGAACAGCCTGGGTGCCGCGCTGAATAAATTAGGCAATAGTGGCGCTGACAGGCTTATCGTTATTGAGAACGATCTATATCGAAGGGCTTCCCACGCTCGCGTGGATGAAGCGCTAGCAAAGGTGAGCGAGACCCTAGTTATCGATCAGCTGCCAACAGCAACAACCGCAAAGGCTGATTATGTATTACCGGGTACGGCGTTTGCTGAGCAGGAATCTAGTTATGTTAACTATGAAGGCCGGGCTCAACTCAGCTTTCAGGTACACAGGAATCATTCCCGGGCTCAGTCAAGTTGGAACTGGCTGGGTACTGCCGGTGAGAGTATTGAAAATCTGATGCAGGATTGCTCGAACAATGTGCCGGAACTGGCAGGCTTGTGCGATATCTTGCCTGACAGGAGTCAAATGATAGCCGGCATGAAAGTGCCTCGCCAGACTCATCGTTACAGTGGTCGTACAGCAATGAAGGCAAACCTTAACGTTCATGAGCCAAAGCAGGCTGTAGATAGTCAATCGGTGATGAGCTTTTCCATGGAAGGTATACCGTCCCAGAGAGATGCATCCGTGCTTGCCTCGTCATGGTCGCCGGCCTGGAATTCCAATCAATCCATTAGTAAGTTCCAGTCGGAAGTAAATGGTGAGTTAAAGCAGGGGCATACCGGCAAGCTAATTACTAATAGGGATAAGAGGGGTAGCTATCTCGATGTTTCCATGCCAGCGGATACATCGGGGCAACTACAATTGTCCAAGGCAATGCAAATTTTCGGCAGTGACGAGCTAAGCGCCCAGACACCCGCTATCAGAGAGAGAATGGTTGGTTCCTACCTGGGGTTGAGTGAAGTAGATGCCGGGAGTAATGGTTTAAAGCAGGGCGACCCTGTTTCCATCGAAGGGGTTGAAGCAAGCTTGAGTGCCTGTATCAGGACTAGCATAAAAGTAGGTACGGCGGTGATCTACTGCGATGAAACAATGGATGCTCATTCCTTGCCGGCTTCGATAAATATTTCGGCCAGTAGTGACGCTGTGAGTAGAGGCATTAAAGGCCTGATCGTTAGCGATTTAACGGAAGAGGATAACTAGGTAATGACCTGGGAAGTTGGTTCAGCACTAAGTATAGGCAGTATATTGGCAACGGTAATTCTTGTTGCGGCCATGCTTATTTGGGTAGAGCGGCGCTTGCTGAGTTTCTGGCAGGAGCGTCTTGGCCCCAATCGAGTAGGTCCATTTGGGCTGCTGCAGGTTGTTGCCGACATGATCAAGATATTTACCAAAGAAGATTGGGTGCCCCCGTTTGCAGACAAAATGAGTTTTGTTATTGCGCCGGCAATTATTATGATGGCTATCCTGCTCAGTTTTGCGGTAGTGCCATTCGCTCCCGGAGTTGGTGTCATAGATTCCAATATCGGTGTGTTGTTCATGCTGGCCATGGCTTCCCTCGGGGCTTACTCCGTGATGTTGGGCGGTCTTTCTTCCGACAATAAATATGCGCTGCTCGGTGCGCTGCGAGCAGCTGCGCAAATGGTGAGCTACGAAGTGTTCATGGGTATTTCAATACTGGGTGTTGTGGCTCTATCCGGATCATTCAACCTGAGGGAAATAGTGCTGGCGCAGCAGGATGGATGGTACATCATTCCGCAATTTGTCGGATTCGTGATTTTCCTTATTGCAGGTGTCGCAGAGAGCCATCGGCTGCCGTTTGATATTCCGGAGGCTGAGCAGGAAATTTGTGCCGGCTATCACACCGAATATTCGGGAATGAAGTTCGGCATGTTTTTTGTTGGCGAGTATCTGGGCCTGGTGCTTATTTCCTCGCTGATCACCGTATTGTTTTTCGGTGGCTGGCTGGGTCCGGCATTTCTACCGCCGGTAATCTGGTTCGCGCTGAAGGCTTTTGCCTTTATCGCATTCTTTATTTTAATGAGAGCTGCAATTCCACGCCCTCGCTATGACCAATTAATGAGTTATGGCTGGTTGGTATTGCTTCCGGTGTCATTGATCAACCTGTTAGTAACAGGCGTCATTATTTTGAGTGCGCAATGATGAAATCAATACATGGTTCACTAAATGGTTCACAAAATATGAGTGCGTCATATGTTTAGTCTGATTAAGGATACATTGATCAGTCAGGTCGTTACCCTCTGGCAGGTATTTGCTCATATATTTGTGAAGGCAGATACGGTTCAATATCCCGATGAACAGCCATATATGTTTCCTCGCTGGCGGGGCCGGATTATTTTAAGCCGGGATCCTGATGGTGAAGAGCGTTGTGTTGCTTGTAATCTCTGTGCTGTTGCCTGTCCGGTTGATTGTATTGCGCTTCAGAAAACCGAAGATGAAGAAGGCCGCTGGTATCCCGAGTTTTTCCGTATCAACTTTTCCCGTTGCATTATGTGCGGCTTTTGTGAAGAGGCTTGTCCTACCAATGCGATTCAGCTGACTCCCGATTTCGAAATGGCAGAGTATGTCAGGCAAGATATGGTTTGGGAAAAGGAAGACTTGCTTATAAGTGGGACCGGGAAGTACCACGACTACAGCTTTTATAACGTATGCGGCAAAAAGATTGCCGGCAAAGACAAGGGTGAAGCTCAGAATGAAGCGGTGCCGGTGAATGTGAGGAGTCTGTTGCCATGATGCTGCTTTTCTACATTGCCGCCGCAGTAGCGCTTATTTCCACTGTTTGTGTGATTCTGCAGAGCAATATCGTGCACGCGCTTATCTATTTGATTCTGTCTCTATTGGCCGTGGCTGTGGTGTTCTATGTGTTGGGCGCTCCATTCGCCGCGGTACTGGAAGCTATTGTCTATGCGGGTGCGATCATGGTGTTGTTCTTGTTTGTAATCATGATGCTCAATCTTGGCAAGCGCAGTAGCGATCTGGAGAGATCATGGATCGGAGCTAAAGTATGGATTGGGCCGTCTATTATGGCTGCAATTTTACTGGCGCAATTTCTCAATGTATTGAGCAACTATGAGCAGGAGATTGAATTGACAGAAGTAGGGGTGCTCGAAGTGAGTGCTCTATTGTTCGGGCCTTATGTGTTGGCCGTGGAGCTGGCGTCTATCCTGCTGTTGGCAGGTCTGGTTTCTGCCTATCACCTGGCAAAGAAATAGTTACTAATGAGATATGACTGAAATGAAACAGCAACTGACAATGGGTAAAGAGTAGAGGCTAATGGAATCCATACCTCTAGAACACGGTTTGATTCTGGCCGCGATGTTATTCGTGCTCGGATTGATTGGCGTGCTAACCAGACGAAATATTGTTTTCGTGCTGATGTCGCTAGAGATCATGTTAAACGCCAGTGGCCTTGCTTTTATCGTCGCCGCCTCAAGATGGGGTCATGCGGAAGGCCAGGTGATGTTTCTAATGATTTTAACTCTGGCTGCCGCTGAAGTGGCAGTGGGTCTTGGGTTGATAATTCAGATGTATCGGCGTTTTCATACCGTTGACATAAGCGTCTTAAGTCAGATGAAAGGATGAGGTGAGTAAATCGTAGTGCTTGATTTAATTTGGCTACTTCCAACATTTCCGCTGCTGGGCTTTTTAAGCCTGGTGCTTACCAGTGGGAATCTGCCAAAGAGAGCGGTTGCCGTTATAGGCGCGGGCTCTATCGGTTTGTCTTTTCTATTCGCCGCAATCATGGCGGCCCAGTTTATTGCCTCGGGCGAAGACTATTTCGTCCGTGAAGTGTGGGTGTGGATGTCGGTGGGCAATTTCAACCCCGGCTTTACATTCTATCTTGATGGACTTTCTCTGGTGATGATGCTGATTATCAGTGGTGTGGGTTTTCTGATTCATCTTTATTCAACCGGCTTTATGGTTGATGACCCTAGCTACAGCCGCTTCTTTTCCTATATGAATCTCTTTGTCGCCTCCATGCTGGTGTTGGTATTAGCAGATAATCTGGTACTGCTCTATCTGGGTTGGGAAGGAGTTGGACTTTGCAGCTATCTATTAATCGGTTTCTGGTATGAAAACCCCGCTAACGGCTATGCGGCTCGAAAGGCATTCGTCACCACCAGGGTTGGTGATACCTCCATGGCAATCGGCTTGTTCCTGCTGTTTACCCAGTTAGGTACTCTGAATATTCAGGACATGCTACACGCAGCGGAAATGCGTTGGCCCGTAGGCTCCGGCATGGCGATTGCTGCATCGCTGCTATTACTCGGCGGCGCAGTAGGTAAGTCGGCGCAATTACCCTTACAGACCTGGCTGCCAGATGCGATGGCAGGCCCAACACCTATATCAGCATTGATTCACGCTGCTACCATGGTGACCGCGGGTGTGTATCTTATTGCCCGAACCCACATCCTGTTTGAATTAGCGCCGAATGTTCAATTACTAGTGGCCTGGATAGGCTTGATCACGCTGCTGATGGCAGGCTTCACCGCCATGACCCAGCATGACATAAAGAGGATTCTTGCATATTCAACTGTGAGCCAGATTGGCTATATGTTTTTGGGTTTGGGAGTAGGGGCCTGGTCGGCATCTATCTTTCATCTGATGACCCATGCTTTCTTTAAAGCGCTTCTTTTCCTTGCTGCAGGCACAGTGATTCTCAGCCTGCACCATGAGCATGATATTTTTAAAATGGGCGGAAAGCGCAAACAATTACCGGTGGCTTTTGCTTCCTTTCTAATTGGCTCTCTAGCTCTGGCTGCATTTCCGTTTACCTCGGGATACTTCTCTAAAGATGAAATCCTGATTGCGGCTCTTGAGATGGATGGTCCGGGGATCTGGTTGTGGATCGGCGGTGTGCTTGGCGCCTTCTTTACAGGTATCTACAGTTTTCGTCTGGTGTTCGTGGTTTTCTTCGGCGAGAGTAAAGCCCACCACGACGATAAGGAAGTGGGCGGCTTCGGTATGGCAGTTCCGTTAATGATTCTAATGGTATTGGCTTTGTTTGGTGGCTGGATATCCATCCCGGTGGATGCGGTATTTAGTCATGGCGGTGAACATGAAGAACACCATGTCAGCGCATTAATGCACGGCATCATGATCGCCGTACCATTACTCGGTATTGGGGTTAGTTATCTGTTCTATATGTCGGGGACATTTTTCATCGACAAGCTAATGTCTTCGACGCTGGCCAAGTCCTTGCACAAATTCTGGTTCAGTGGTTGGGGAATGGATGCGCTTTACCAATTTCTGTTTGTTAATCCATTTTTGTTTCTGGCGAGAATTAACAAGAACGATTTGATTGACGGCTTCTACGGGGCAGTGGTTTCCTTAACGAGAACTGCCCACGGCATGGTTATCAAGACACAAACCGGCCAGTTGCGTTGGTATGTGGCGACGGTGGTTGGTGGAGTGGTGCTGATTGTTTGTCTGGGAGTGTGGTTATGATCCTGGCTGTATTAATTGGTATTTTGTTTCTGGGGGGAGTGCTGGCATGGCTTTCCGAGAATCTGGACCCGACATTCCCACGCGTAGTAGCGCTCAGCACTGTTTTAGTCAGCATCCTGGTCATGTTGAGCTTGTTAGGTGAGTCCGACAGTAACTGGATAGCAACAATTAATGGCCAATGGATTCCGCGCTTTGGGATTTCTTTTCACCTGGCTGCGGACGGCCTAAGCGTTTTATTACTGTTGCTAACCGGATTTTTGGGTGTAATCGCAGTCGCTGCCGCCTGGGATGAAATTCACGAACGTTCCGGTTTCTTCTACTTTAATTTGCTTTGGACGCTTGCCGGGGTAGCGGGGGTGTTCACGGCTCTGGACTTGTTCCTGTTCTTCTTTTTCTGGGAAGTCATGCTGATACCGATGTATTTCATCATCGCTATCTGGGGGCATGAAAACAAGAACTATGCTGCCATGAAATTTTTCATCTTCACCCAGGTGACCGGGATGTTGATGCTCATCTCGATTCTCTTTCTAGCCTATTTACACTATATCCAGTTTGGCTTCATGAGCTTCGATTATTTCGATCTACTGAACGTTAGCCCCAGCGGTGCAGTTTCAATGTGGATGATGTTGGGATTTTTTGTGGCTTTCGCCACCAAGCTGCCCAGCATACCGTTCCACTCCTGGCTGCCCGATGCTCATAGTCAGGCCCCGACTGCCGGCTCAGTTATTCTCGCAGGGATCCTCTTAAAGACAGGTGCCTATGGACTGATCAGGTTTGCAGTGCCTCTTTTCCCAGAAGCGTCCATGGAGTTTGCCCCGGTAGCTATGACGCTGGCGGTTATAAGTATTCTTTATTGTGCAAAAGTTGCGTTTGCACAGACAGATATCAAGCGCCTGATCGCCTATACAAGTGTCAGTCATATGGGGTTTGTTACCTTAGGTGTTTATGCGTGGAATGCGCAGGCACTGCAAGGCGCCATAATGACCATGCTGGCACACGGTTTAAGTGCAGCAGCCCTGTTTATGTTGGCCGGAGGTCTACAACATCGCATACATACCCGGGACATGACTGAGATGGGTGGTTTCTGGGCCAAGGTTCCGCGCATGTCTTTTGCTGTCTTGTTCTTCTCCATAGCAGCGCTGGGGATGCCGGGTCTGGGTAATTTCGTCGGTGAGTTTCTGGCTCTGCTCGGTGCATTCAAAGCCAGCATTCCGCTTACTGTCGCTGCGGCATTTGGGCTGATTCTGGCTTCTGTTTACTCGCTTTGGGTAATCCAGGAAGTTTTCCATGGTGAATACAGAAATTCGAATTTTGATGACAGTAAACTTAGTGATTTATCGAGAAGGGAAATGGTTTATTTAGCGTCCATGATGTTCGGTCTTGTGTGGATGGGAATGTACCCGCAAAGCTTTCTTGATTTTTCCGATGCCACCGTTAGGGATTTATTGGCGGCTACTGAATCCATTACTTCAATGGCGCAGAACTAATTATGATTACCAGCTTTTCAGACTTACTGCCATTAACACCGTTGCTGCTTGCTACAGCTACAGCTGTTATAGCGATGCTGTTAATTGGTATTCGTCGAAATTACCTGTGGACTGCTGCTGTGGTCATTATTGGTTTGATCGCCACCGCAGTGGTGGCGGCCCAGATGATGTTCGATACCAATCAGCAAGTCACACCTTTGTTGATTGTCGACCAATACAGCATGTTCTTCGTGTTTGTTTGTAGCATTGCCGCCGTTTTTATTGCGATTTTGAGTTTTCCTTACTTCTATTCTCTTGATGATCATAAAGAAGAATATTACCTGATGTTATCCGTCGCGGTGATCGGCGCGATTGTCATGGTAAGCAGTAACCACTTTATTTCGGCCATCCTGGGATTGGAAACCCTGAGTATGTCTCTATACGGAATGGTAGCCTATCCATTGCATAGTAAGGAGTCTGCAAAATATCCGTTAGAGGCCTCTGTTAAATATCTGGTGCTCTCCGCGGTTGCAACAGGATTTATTCTGTTTGGTATGTCGCTTGTCTATGCACAGACAGGCTCTCTGGCTTTCACCGACCTTAGCAGCGCAGAGGCGCAGCAAAACTCCCTCGGCGAAGCCTACACGGTTGTAGCGCTGCTAATGATTGCTGCAGGCATGGCTTTCAAACTTTCTCTGGCGCCATTTCATGTGTGGACTCCGGACGTTTACGAGGGTTCACCGCTGCCAGCTACAAGCTTCCTGGCGACGGTGGGCAAGGTTGCCATGTTCGTTGTGCTACTGCGTTTTATAAGTATTACTAACGCATTGCAATATGACACATTGATAACAATATTCTCCCTGATAGCAGGGGCCTCAATATTAGCGGGTAATCTGCTGGCTTTGCTGCAGGATAATATCAAGCGGATATTGGCCTATTCTTCAATTGCCCACATGGGTTATCTATTGATAGCAATAATTGCAGCTCCCTACGAGCAGGGGGCATTGAGTGTTGAGTCAATTACATATTATCTGGTTGCATACGCGATAATGACTCTCGGCGCCTTTGCCATAGTCTCTATAATTTCCTGCAGCGAAAAAGAATATGATTCCATAACTGACTACACGGGCCTTTTCTGGCGAAACCCCTGGTTATCTTCAAGCTTTATTGCCATGTTGCTCTCGCTGTCCGGCATACCGCTCACAGTGGGATTTATAGCGAAGTTCTATATCTTTATGTCAGGCGTTGAGTCTGGATTATGGTCATTGTTGATAGTATTGGTTATCGGTAGTGGCATAGGCCTTTACTACTATTTGAGAATTGTTTATCGGATGCTGGTGCCGATTGGTGAAGATAAAAACTATCGGATAGCTGGATTGGAAAGTATTTCCTCCTATGGGGTGATAGCTATTTTGGTATTCCTGCTGCTGTTGTTTGGAGTTTATCCAGCGCCATTAATGTCCCTGATCGGAACTGTTTCTGCGGCAATTTGATCAGCTAAAGATTTACAAACAACACTTGATTTCATTTCTGCAGATTCCATAATCCGGCTATGGAAAATTCTACCCACAAGCAATCTCCAATCGGTCGCCGTTCATTACTGCTCCTCTGTCTTGTCAGCTTAACTCTTCTGATATCTATGCTAAACGTATTTGGCGACGGAGATGTGTTGCAGAATAAGAAGAATTTTGACCGGCAAAACCTGTTCCAGTTATTTGAAGAGGGCAGTTTCGATAATGACTTACTAATGGATACATTTCTGATTCCGGCAAGAGTCGAACATTCTAAGCTTCAAAACATTCAGCTATTGAATCTTCAGCGAGACCGATTGGCGTATATAGCCAAGAGCGAGGGTGAAGTTGTTGCTATAGCTGTGCCAGCAACAGCGGATGATGGGTTTAATGGTCATGTGGAATTGCTTGTTGCCATTGATATGTTTGGTCGTATTTCAGCGGCGAGGGTTATCGAGGATCTTGCCTCCGATGATTTATATGGTGTGATAGATGTGATCCAGTCACATTGGATGACCCGTTTCAGCGGGAATAGTATGCGGAATATTTTGGGCACCAGCTGGAAAACGATTTCTGCGGAGAACGAATATGATCAATTTGTTGGGGCTTCCCTGACTCCAAAATCAGTGTCCAATCAGATCTATGATACGTTGGTATTCTTTCAGTCAAACCGGATTGCACTAATGGCCGGGGATGCGGCTGAGAGCTAAGCCCCACCTGGTGTCTTGGTATTCAGGGGTAATCGGACTATTATGCTGGGGTATAAACACGCATTACCCGCAACAAAACAGGTAGCTCATGTCAGCAAGTAAAGTCTCGGTAATCGGTGGTGGCAGCTTTGGTACTGTTATAGCTAATATTACAGCCGACACCGGTCACAATGTCCGGTTTTGGATGCGTAGCGAATCTCAGGCTGCAGATATAAACAAGCATCACGAAAATCCCCAATACCTACCGGATTACAAACTCAATAGTAGTGTCGTCGCTACCGGAGATATGGCAGAGGCTGTATCCGGGAGTGAAGTGATCTTTGTGGCCGTGCCCAGCAGCTCTTTTCGGCAAGTAGTCAGGGAAGTTGTTAAACACGCCTCGAAGGAAGCGATATTGGTAAGCACCACCAAAGGTATCGAGGCAGGTACTTTCCTGTTAATGAGCCAGGTGCTTCGAGAGGAGTCGCCAGAAGCTCCCATAGGGGTCTTAAGCGGACCCAATCTGGCCAAGGAAATCGCCAGCAAGCAATTAACGGGAACTGTAATTGCCAGTAGCGATGAAAGCGTCCGCGAACTTGTGAAAAATGCTTTGAAATCACAGTTTTTCAGAGTCTATACCAATGACGATATGTTTGGTGTGGAATTGGGTGGTTCACTGAAAAATATTTATGCGATTATTGCCGGAATAGCGGCGGCTTTGGGGATGGGGTTTAATACCAACAGCATGCTAATAAGCCGCTCACTTACAGAGATGGCCCGCTTTGGAAAGAAGCTCGGGGCGGATCCTATGACTTTTTTGGGCTTGGCGGGAGTAGGGGATTTAGTTGTGACCTGTTCCACGCCTCTTAGTCGTAACTACCGAATAGGCTACGCCTTGGGCCAGGGCAAGTCACTTGAGGATGCCATCGAAGAAATAGGGCAGGTGGCGGAAGGGATTAATACCGTCAAGCTGGTTAAAGATAAAGCCGACGAGCTCGGGGTCTATATGCCTTTGGCTAATGGCCTGTATAATATTATTCACAATAGCGATTCAATTAAAAACATTATTTCATCGTTGATGCTGGGTGAGCAGGCACTCGATGTAGAGTACGAGGCTAACGACGAGAAAACTATGGCCTAGTTTTCTGGAGCAAACCTGATTAGGTAAAATTAGTCGGGCAATGGCGGTCTGGCAAGACAGCAAGACAAGAAAGAAGAGAAGAGAAGAGAAGAGAAAAAAGTAATTGAAAGGGAATAATAGGTATTTAAATGTCAGAAGAATTTGATGAGATTGTTGAAAACATATCTCAGCCTTCGAGCTGGGTGCGTCTGTTGTTTATGGTGGCGTTTGCGGTAATTCTTTATTTGGTGCTAGTGCCGGTAGTTATTGTGCTCACAATTGCCCAGGCATTATTTGCAGTGCTTAAGGGCGAGGCTAATTCCAATCTGCAGTATCTTGGTCTGGCACTGGAGGAGTATGTTGGGCAAATCATTGGTTTTCTCTCATACAATTCGGAACAGAAGCCGTTTCCCTTTTCGGATTTCCCGGAAATTGATGATTCTGCAATTGAGGAAAGTATGGCGAAGCGGGCTGCCGCGACCGCTGCAGAAGAATCAAATGCCGACCAGAAGAAGGCAGCAAAATCTATAGATAAGGCTGACATCAAAACTGAAGAAAAAGCTGTAAAGAAAAAGACAACTGCAAAAAAAGCAACAAAGAAAAAGTCTGTAAAGAAAAAGGTGGCAAAGAATGCCGAAGATAAGGACAGTAAAGAATAAGACGATAAAGTATTCGTCGGTCAGTGTAGAACAGTATGTTTCGAATGCGACAAGTGAAGCGGGTGATGACAGTCCTGACAAGGAGTAAGGGCTGAGAGTATATTGTTAAGGAAGAACTATGCTTATATATTTAGTCAGACATGGCATTGCAGTCGACAAAGCGGAAAGTGATGCTCCGAGAGAGCTTACCGGTGAGGGCTTAAAACAGACACGATCGCTAGTTGAGAAGTGGCGGATGTATTCACCTATGCCGGATAAGGCACTAATGAGCCCCTATCAGCGAGCGAGACAAACAGCGGCTCCCTTGCGCCCTCTGTTCCCTACACTGCGGATGGAGGTCGATAAGCAAATTGAACCTGACGGTGACCCATATGGTGTGCTGGATTATCTTGAGCAATGTGGCGCTCAGCAAATTTTGTTAGTGGGTCACAACCCCTTGCTTTCAAATCTGCTTTCGATTCTGGTGGATGGTACTCTGGAAACCAACAGATATATAGGTAATAGTACATTGGTTTGCATTTCTATGGATTTTGTCGCCCCTGGTTGTGGTGAAATTCAGTATACTCTGGAACCATGAACAAAAACTCAATCGACGCTTACAAAATAATTCCTCTCCTGCTACTCATTCTATCGGCAGCAACGGCTCATGCTCAATCGCCCGGGTTTCGTGATCACTCTCTAATAACTGCTTTTCCTGACTCTGAAATAATTGAAATGAGCTTTGAGGAAGATACTAACTATAGAATCGTGCTCGGAGGACTGAGCCGCTCCGGCGGTGCAGTTATTCCCGATGACTCGCGCAGGGTAAGAGGTGATCTCACTAGAATTAATTACGAAATTTCACTGGAATTTAGTGGAGACGAAGTCTACGAGTTTTATAACGAAATGATTTCGGGAGAAGCTTATTCGGAACTGTTTCGCTGTTCCGGACGCGCCTGTGGTAGCAGTAACTATTGGGCTAATGATATTTTTAAGAATAGAATTTTATACGGCCCTGAGCGTAATCAGCACTTCGTTGCTTTCTCAGTTCAGACAGAAAATGAGCTAGAGGTCCTTGCTTCTCTCTATATTATTACCAGAGGCAATCGAAGGGTTTATGCCTACTTCGAAATTATTGAAGAAGGTGGTAGTGCGAACCCGCCCACGATAATAGATACTCAGGAATTAGCAGAGAGTCTTGCTCAGCGGGGCAGCATTATAATTCCCAATATCAGTTTTGATGCAGCAGATCGCCTGAATCCCGATTCGGAATTGGCAACGCTGGTTTCCCTTTTCGCATCAAACCCTGAGCTGAGGGTCTATCTGGTAGCTCACCTACAGGGCGAGCAAGGCCTTGAGAGCCTGCTTGGCCGTTCCCGCAACAGGGCTGCTTCCTTGCGACGGGCGTTAATATCCGCGGGAATAGACCCGTCCCGGGTTGATGCCCAGGGAATTGGCCCACTATCTCCGCTCTCCGCCTTGTGTGAAGGAGATGATTGCGCAGAGCGGGTAGAGATGGTGCTTCAATAGGTTATTTGTTAAGCAGGGAGAGAAACTCTGTTCGGGTCGACGGGCTATTTCTGAATGCGCCTAGCATGCAGGAAGTGGTCATAACTGAATTTTGTTTTTCAACTCCGCGCATCATCATGCACATGTGCTGTGCTTCGATAATAACTGCGGCACCGGCAGCTTCAGTTGTAGAGACGATACAGTTGGCAATTTCATTGGTAAGATTTTCCTGTATCTGCAAACGTCTGGCGAACACATCTACGATCCGAGCCACCTTCGAAAGTCCAATCACCTTGCCGTTTGGTATATATGCCACATGACATTTGCCGATAAATGGAAGCATATGATGTTCGCACATGGAGTACAGTTCAATATTCTTGACGATGACCATTTCATCGGTATCTGATGGAAAAAGTGCTCCGTTGATTACGCTATCGATGTCCATGGCGTAGCCTTGCATAAGAAATTCCATCGCCTTGGCCGCGCGCTTTGGCGTATCCTTCAAGCCTGCGCGATCGGGGTTTTCGCCAATCTCCTTAAGTATGTTCAGAAATGCTTGTTCCATGATAAAAAATACCGCTTGTTTATTCTTCACTGAAACCGTAACCCTACGATAACCACTAATAGTGGTAAAGGCATTTTCTGATTAATTTGGGAACTGCGATTAAATTCTTCGTCTTGATTGATGCCGTCATGGCCGGGACTAAAATTGAATATTGAGCAATGTATAAACTCGGTAGCTGAACAGCTTGTCAATTCTGATGTCTTTTTTGGACACGGTACTGACAACCCCGTAGATGAGGCGGCTTATCTGGTGCTGGAGGGGCTGGATTTCGGATTTGACGAGAATCTCGACTATGGGCGGCAGTTAAGCAGTGAGGAATTGGCAAAGCTGGATGAAATTCTGAAGCAACGTATCGAATTGTTAAAGCCGGTTGCCTATATCGTCGGTAAGGCATGGTTTGCCGGACATCCTTTTTATTGTGATGAGCGCGCCTTGATTCCCAGGTCCCCAATCGCTGAGTTGATCGCTAATAAATTCACACCCTTGCTGAGCCGGGTGCCGGAGAAAATTCTCGATCTATGTTGCGGAGGCGGCTCCATTGGAATAGCCAGCGCTCTTGAGTTTGAAAACGCCATCGTAATGCTTGCAGATATCTCTCTGGATGCTTTGTCTCTTGCCGAGGAAAATATTGCGCTTCACCAGCTTGAGCAAAGAGTTCATACCCAGCAGTCAGACCTGTTTTTGGCTCTGGCGGGAGAAGGAGAGGGAGAAGAGTGCGAGATGCAAAGGGCTAGCTTTGATCTGATTGTCAGTAATCCACCTTATGTATCAAGAGAGGAAGTAGAGGCGCTCCCCGATGAATACCATCACGAGCCTGAACTGGGGCTTGTAAGTGATGATGATGGTCTGGCAATCCCTCTGGAAATTTTACGCAATGCAGCCGATTTCCTGACTGATGATGGCGTTCTCGTTATGGAGGTAGGTTTTAGCCATGAGTTGCTGGCACAGCGATTGAAAGATGTACCTTTGCTCTGGCTGGAGTTCGAATTTGGGGGAGAGGGCGTGCTAGCCCTGACTGCCAGCCAATTGCGACAGTACAGGGAAGCATTCAATTAGTGTATAATGCGTTGCTTTTTGCGGCTCGCAGAGCGATTCAGGCTTTAACTTTGCGTATTTTCCAGCAGGGTTTAGCTGATTTTGAAAGCGGGTTTTGAACCACAGAGACATCGAGACTGATATGTCAGGTAATACATTCGGCAAACTATTCACAGTTACCAGCTTTGGTGAGAGCCACGGGCCGGCTTTGGGCTGTGTAGTTGATGGCTGTCCGCCGGGCTTATCCCTGAGTGAAGAGGACATGCAATGTGATCTTAATCGACGCAAGCCAGGCCAGTCTCGTTATACGACACAACGCAGGGAAGACGATTCTGTAAAGATCTTGTCCGGAGTGTTTGAAGGAAAGACAACCGGTACTCCAATAGGTCTGCTTATAGAGAATACAGATCAACGCTCTAGGGACTACAGTAAAATAAAGGACCAGTTTAGGCCTGCCCACGCCGACCTTACTTACCAGCGTAAGTACGGTACTCGGGATTATCGGGGCGGTGGCCGAGCTTCCGCCCGTGAGACAGCCATGCGCGTTGCCGCAGGTGCCATCGCCAAGAAATACCTTTTAGAGACTTTCGGCACTGAAGTGCGTGGCTATCTGAGCCAGTTAGGCCCGATTTCTGTTGAAACCATTGATTTTGATGAGGTTGAACGGAATCCGTTTTTCTGCCCCGATGCTTCCAAAGTAGGTGAAATGAAAGAGTATATGGCTGCATTGGGTAAGGAAGGCGACTCAATTGGTGCGCGTATCAATGTGTGTGCGAGCAATGTCCCGGTAGGGCTTGGTGAGCCTGTGTTCGACCGCCTCGACGCGGATATAGCCAAGGCCTTGATGAGTATTAATGCGGTCAAGGGAGTGGAGATCGGCGCGGGATTCGCTTCAATAGAGCAGAAAGGTAGCGAACATCGCGACGAGATCACTCCAGAAGGCTTTCAGGGCAATAATTCCGGCGGAGTATTGGGCGGTATTTCCAGTGGTCAGGATATATTGGTCAGTATGGCCCTCAAGCCCACATCCAGCATTCGCCTGCCGGGTAAGTCAATAAATACAGCGGGCGAAGCCCAAGAAGTAGTGACTACAGGGCGTCATGATCCCTGTGTAGGTATTAGAGCGACACCAATAGCTGAAGCCATGCTGGCTTTGGTGCTTATTGACCATGTACTCCGTGACAGGGGTCAGACTGGTATCGATCGCAGCGCAGACTCTACTACGAACTAGGGCTCTGATAGCTTCGGGCTCGCTATTAAGTAGTCAGTATCAGAACATTACTCTTGGTTTAATTTATGTATATATATTCTTAAATAACATATAGATATGTTAATTAGTTAATAATTTAGTTTAATTTGGAATTCAGTATGAGCAGCAAGACACTCTATGACAAAATCTGGGATGCACACCTTGTAAAGCAACGGGATGATGGCACCGCCCTGATTTATATCGACAGGCATCTTATCCACGAAGTGACTTCGCCCCAGGCTTTCGAAGGCTTACGAATGGCTGGACGCCAGCCTTGGCGGTCGGATGCGAACTTTGCCACTCCTGACCATAACATCCCCACGACCCGGGACGAGCGTATTCAGGGGCTCGACGGCATAAAGGACCCGGTTTCAAAGATTCAGGTAAGAACTCTGGATGAGAACTGTCAGGAATTCAGTATTTTCGAGCTGGAAATGAACGATGAGCGTCAGGGTATTGTCCACGTAGTCGGGCCGGAGCAGGGCGCGACGCTGCCGGGCATGACTATAGTCTGCGGGGATTCCCATACCTCAACCCACGGTGCTCTTGGTGCGCTGGCCCACGGTATAGGCACCTCAGAGGTTGAGCATGTATTGGCAACCCAGTGCCTGATGCAGCGCAAGATGAAGAATATGCTGGTGCGTGTAGATGGCCAGCTCAGTGCCGGCGTGACAGCGAAGGATATTGTTCTGGCGATTATTGGTGAAATTGGGACCGCAGGTGGGACCGGCTATACCATTGAATTTGGTGGTGCTGCAATCGAGGCCCTGTCTGTCGAGGGGCGTATGACGGTTTGTAATATGGCTATTGAGGCTGGCGCGCGGGCCGGATTGATAGCAGTAGACCAGACTACCCTGGATTATATAAAGGGCAGGCCATTTGCGCCTCAGGGTGAGTTATGGGGCAAGGCTGAAGCGGCATGGCGCGACTTGCGTAGTGATGAGGATGCCGAATTTGACCGGGTAATTGTTCTGCAGGCAGCTGACATAGAGCCTCAGGTAACCTGGGGCACCTCGCCGGAGATGGTTTCTCCTGTGAGTGGAATTGTGCCTAACCCTGAGCTTGAGGAGGATACGACCAAACAGACCAATATCCGCCAAGCGCTGACATATATGGGCTTGGAAGGCGGAACGGCGATAAAGAATATCCAGTTGGACTGCATCTTTATTGGATCCTGCACTAACTCTCGTATTGAGGACCTCAGGGAAGCTGCCAAGGTAGTCGAAGGCAAGCAGCTTGCTTCAGGGGTAGAGCTGGCCATGGTGGTTCCCGGTTCCGGCCTGGTGAAAAAGCAGGCTGAAGAAGAAGGCCTGGACAAGATTTTTGAGGCAGCAGGCCTAGAATGGCGCGAGCCGGGTTGCTCCATGTGCTTAGCCATGAACGCAGATCAGTTGGGGGAAGGCAAGCACTGCGCTTCTACCTCTAACCGTAACTTCGAAGGAAGGCAGGGCTTTGGTGGTCGAACCCACCTTGTGAGCCCTGCCATGGCTGCGGCTGCGGCAATTCATGGTCATTTCGTAGATGTTAGAGACATTTAGTATATAGATATCAATAGATTAAAGAGCTAATATGAATAAGTTTATAACGGAAAAAGGAGTGGTTCTCCCACTGGATCGGGCCAATGTTGATACTGACTTCATTATCCCCAAGCAATTCCTCAAATCCATAAAACGCACCGGTTTCGGCGTCAATCTCTTTGATGAACACCGCTATCTGGATAAGGGTGAGCCCGATGCCGACAACAGCCAGCGTCCTCTAAATAAGGAGTTCGTGCTGAATCTGACTCGATATCAAGGAGCCAAGGTGCTACTTGCACGGGAAAACTTTGGTTGCGGATCAAGCAGAGAACACGCCCCCTGGGCACTGGATGACTATGGTTTCCGCGTGATACTGGCGCCGAGCTACGCAGATATCTTCTTCAACAACTGCTTCAAGAATGGATTATTGCCAATAGTGCTGGGTAAGGAGTTAATCTCGGGGCTGTTTGCCGAAGTCGAGGCAACGGAAGGCTATGAGCTTGAGGTAGATCTTCAGCAGCAGCGTATTATAAAGCCGGACGGTAGCCATGTTGAATTTGAAGTGGATGCTTTCCGCAAGCACTGTTTGATTAATGGCCTGGATGATATCGGTTTGACGCTGGAAGATGCGCAACAAATAAAGGCTTTTGAAAATAAATGGCGAGAAAGTTCTCCATGGTTTTTTCCTCTAATTCAGTAAGTTAAAAATTATATTTAAATTATTATATTAAGTGTGAGAGAGCGGTAATGAGCAAGTATGATGTAGCGGTTGTTGGAGCGACTGGAGCGGTCGGAGAAGCAATGCTAAGCATTCTCGAAGAACGCAATTTTCCAGTTAACGAGATTTATCCATTGGCTAGTGCCAGATCTGCTGGCAAGACGGTAATGTATAACAACAAGTCGGTGATGGTGGGCGATCTCGCCGAGTTCGATTTCTCCAAGGCTCAGATAGGTTTGTTTTCAGCCGGCGGCAGTATTTCCGAGGAATATGCACCGAAAGCAGGAGCGGCAGGTTGTGTGGTCATAGATAACACCTCTCACTTCCGTTATGAAGATGACATTCCCCTGGTAGTGCCTGAGGTGAACCCGGGAGCAATAGGACAGTACTCCGCTAGAAACATTATCGCAAACCCAAATTGCTCTACAATTCAGATGCTTGTAGCACTTAAGCCCATTCATGATGCAGTGGGAATCAAGAGAATTAGCGTGGCTACCTACCAGGCAGTTTCCGGGGCCGGAACTCCCGGAATCGAAGAGCTCGCCAGGCAAACTGCGGAGCTGCTTAACGGCCGCGAATCGGAAAGTGAAGCTTTTTCTAGGCAAATAGCATTTAACGCCTTGCCACACATCGATAATTTCCTTGAAAACGGATATACCAAGGAAGAAATGAAGATGGTCTGGGAAACTCACAAGATTTTTAACGACGACAGTATTCAGGTCAGCGCAACGTGTGTCCGCATACCCGTATTCTATGGGCATTCCGAGGCGGTACAGATTGAGACTCACAAGCCAATTTCAGAGCAGGAAGTGCGGGAATTATTGTCAAACGCCCCTGGTGTAACAGTAATCGATGAGCGAGTTGATGGCGGATACCCCACGGCTGCTACTGATTCTGCGGGCCAGGACGCAGTTTTTGTCGGAAGAATCCGGCAAGATATCTCGTTGGAGAATGGGGTGAGCCTTTGGGTTGTGTCGGATAATGTACGAAAAGGTGCTGCGCTTAACTCTATTCAGATAGCCGAAGAGTTGATAAAAAGCTATTTGTAATGAATACTTGCAGACTCTAGTGAAGAAAAAGTATTAACATTTCGAGACCATCAGGCCGCAGTGTTTACTAACTAAAATTGCTAGTGGCGAATTCAGGCGGATCGTGATTTTGAAAAAATGCTCGAGCAGAACCGGATGCTTAGGAAAGAAAAAAGGGAATAAGGCGCGTAAATTTGTCGCAATTCTGACCATACTTTTGAGTAGTATGGCGACGCAGGTGTACGCCCTTGGCTTGGGAGCAGTAACCGTTGAGTCTGCGCTCAATCAGCCACTGCGCGTGCGCATTGAGGTTGTTCAGCTCGGCGATACACGGTTGGAAGATGTGCTTGTTCAGGTTGCCTCGGCGGACGATTTCCAGCGTTTCAACATCGATCGGATCGGATTTCTTTCCAACCTGCGCTTTAGAGTAGAAAATACTCCACAGGGCAATGCCGTCATTGTTACCAGTAATCAGATTGTTCGCGAACCCTACCTGAGTTTTGTTCTCGAAACACGCTGGCCAAACGGCAGGCTGCTAAGCGAACACACAATCTTGTTAGACCTGCCCGTATTTGATGATCAGCAGTCTTCTTCCGCGGTGGCTCAGCCCATTAGTCCGATTTTGCAGGCTCCTGGTCAAGGTCGGGCAGATACCCAGCCTTTTGTGGATCAGTCCAGTAATGCGCCGGTAGCCGCGCCTTCCGCTGGATCTTCGGTCATTGCTCCGGCAGCCGTCGAAGAAGCAGGGGTGTCTAACGACGAAGATACTTCTGCAGCAGACATTCAGCCGGAAATAGCCAGTGATGACCCTGCCGCTAGAAATGGAGCAGTAGAGCCAGAAACAACCGAGCCAGAAATAATAGAACCTGAAATGGTTGAAATTACTGAAGCAATCGACGACGAACAGGTTTCGGAAGAGATAGAAGAGATAGGAGACGCAGCAGAAGAGTCTGCTACACCTGAAACAATTGAAACAAGTAGCACCGACATGCTGACCGATATAGCGCTTCAGGTTAGGCCGGATGATTCTGTGTCTATGCAGCAAATAATGCTGGCGATTCAGGAGTTGAACCCAGACGCGTTTATCGACGGCAATATTAACCGTATGCGGGTTGGGCAGGTATTACGTGTACCTTCACTAGCTAATGTAGAGTCTATTGACCCACGTGAGGCGGTCAACGAGGTTGCTCGTCAAAATGAACAATTTGCACAAGTAGATGTTCAACCACTTGCGGCTCCTTCAACAGCAACTCCGGATCAGGGCGTGGCGGCGCAGGGTCAGCTAAGCGTTGTGTCGGCGGAAGATGCCGAGGACAGCAATGGTGGGGCTTCTGACTCTGACTCTGCTGCAAATGATGAGTTGGATCGCAGAATTCTGCAGCTTGAAGCAGAGCTAGCTCTTCGGCAAGAAGAGGCTGACAGAGCTAGGGTAGAAAGAGTTGAGCTTGAGTCCCGGCTGGCGGAGATGGAAGAACAGATAACTGCAGCACAGGAAATAATCCGTCTTCAGGATTTACAACTTGCCCAGCTTCAGCAGGAGCTTGCCGAGGCAGCCGAACAAGCCAATACAGAGTCGGAACAGCAAGCAGCAGCCAGCGCTGCAGTTCAAGTACAACAACCAGCACCGGCCTCTGGAGGAATCATTGATGATGCGCTGCGAGTGCTAGGCGCTAATACGCTGTTCGCAATCATTGGCGTAATTCTGATAATTCTTCTTATTGTCTTTTTGCTGCTGCGCCGTAACCGTGCAGTAAGATTGGATGATGAAGAGTTGGCCGAGATAGCTGAGGGTGGCGCCCCGGATATCGGTGATGATGATTCAGGCGAATTCGTTAACTCCGAACTCGATAGCGAGCTTGATGACATTCTTGCAGACATCGAAGACGACGAAAGTGATAATGATAAGAGTGATGATGCAGTTGCAGATGCATCGTCAAGTGAATCGATTGACGTGCTTGCTCAAGGCAGTGAATTTATTTCAGCGGGGCAATATGCCCGTGCAATCAGTTTGTTAAACACATCTCTGGAAGAACAAGGCGAGGACGAAGAAGTGCGATTAATCCTTGCGGAAGCTTATGCAAGAGAAGGGGACAGGGATGGTTTCGATACCGAGTCTCAGACACTGGGAAATAGCGCTGGCCAGGGTGTGGCTGAAAAGCTGGCCGAACTAAGAATGGTTTTGGATAATTCATCTTCAGTAAGTGGCTCAACGGTTATTGATTTTGACGATGCGGATGCAGATGCAGAGGAAGAGGATAGTAAAGCCGAAACTCAATTTTTTCTAGATGACTTGGGGATCGAACTGTATGCCTTTGATGAGCACGAGGCGTTTAGCGAGTCTATTGATGATTCGGCGTCCGAGCAAAATGCTGACGAGTCTAATATAGAGCCCGGTTCAATAGAAAGTGTCGACACAATTGATACGAAGTTTTCCGCCTCGGAAGGCTCGGATGCCGATACAGATTCTCTTGATGATGAAGAGATGGGTATGACTTTTGATCTGTCAGGCGACTCAGATGGCAGTGAAGCGGAAGAAGCGGCTGATGACAGTTCTGCGGTAGAGGAATTGGATACATTCGAATTCAGCATCGATGATTCTGAAGATGAACCCGCAGACAATGTTTCGGCTAATGACCCGGAAGATTTGGAAATAGAAACATTTTCCTTTGATGCCGAGACACTTGATCCAGAGCAGGCCCAAGTTGCCGAAGCAGATTCTGATGATGGCTCTGAGGAATCGAAAGAAGACGATGAAGAAGAAATCGACCTTAGCGATTTTGAACTCTCGGACGAAGGTAAAGAGTCGGATGCAGATCTGTCTACTGATGACGAAGATTTCCTTGACCTCGATGCGATAGGCGATGATTCCGAAGATCAGGACATAGAATTTGATATCGACACTGCTGATGAAGGGCCTGCGGATACTGCCGTGGAAACAGCCAGCGCTGATGATGCTGATGATCTAGAGTTTCTAAACGATTCTGATGATTTGGAAGTTGAATCAGTAGCTGATGTTGAATTCGATGACGATGAGTCTGCCACCAAGCTGGAACTAGCATACGCTTATCAAAAGATGGGCGACAGTGAAGGCGCTAAGGAAATATTACAGGAAGTAATGTCCGAAGGAACGGCAGAGCAGAGTGAAGAAGCGAGTAAACTTTTAGAATCCCTGGAGTAATCTCCTGCTATAGCTAGCGACAATTCGACTCTGCCTCCAGGCTCCTCTGAATCGTAATGCCAACATAGATGAAAGCAAGCAACAGTGAAAGCAAGCATCGCGTCGCTCTCGCAGTAGAGTATTTCGGAGCCGACTATTCTGGTTGGCAAAAGCAATCCTCGCCCGTTCTGGAAACTGTCCAGCAGCAACTCGAAAAAGCATTAAGTAAAATTGCCGACCATGAGATAACTGTTAGTTGCGCTGGCCGAACAGATTCCGGAGTGCATGCAACGAGCCAGGTAGTACATTTTGATTGCGGCATTGATCGCGGTCAAAAAGCCTGGGTGATCGGTACCAACAGTATATTGCCCCATTCTATAAGAGTGCTATGGGCAAAAAATGTTTCAATAGATTTTCATGCTCGGTTCAGTGCGTTGTACAGGCGTTATCACTACCTGATACTGGAAGGAGAAATTGAAAGCGCTATTCTCAACGGTAGGGTTACACATCAGAAGCCCGGTCTTAATGTGCAGGCTATGCATGAGGCCGCTCAATTGCTTATCGGTGAGCAAGACTTTAGTTCATTTCGCGCGGCAGGTTGCCAATCGAAAACCCCGAACAGAAATGTTCAAAAAGTGTCTGTCAGGCGCAGCGGCCAATATCTGCTTATGGAAATTCAGGCGAATGCGTTTTTGCAGCACATGGTGAGAAATATTATGGGCTCACTGCTGATGGTGGGCCGTGGCGAGAGAGAGCCAGGTTGGATAAGGGAATTGCTGCTAGCTACAGACAGAACGCAGGCCGGCGTTACTGCTATTCCTGATGGCCTTTATTTGACAGGGGTTGGCTACCCGGATCAATTCGGTTTGCCGTGCTGTGAATTTTTGCCAGTAATTACGCCTGCTGGTGCCATAGGCTGATGTGTTGTAATTTGATAGAATAGTGACTTTCACCAAGCTTCAGAGCAGTCTTGTCTACTACCTTGCAAAAAACCTGGATTAAAATTTGTTGTATGACCCGGCACGAGGACGCCTCATTGGCAGTGCGGCTGGGAGCTGATGCCATTGGCCTGGTTTTCTATCCTCCTAGCAAGAGAGCGGTGAGCCCGGAACAAATTGACGATATTGTAGGTGATCTACATAACCAGGCCTTGGTGGTTGGCTTGTTTGTAAATCCGGATAAAGAGTTGGTTGACTCTGTGATTGCCAGCGGCAAAATAAATTGCCTGCAGTTTCATGGCAGCGAGCCTGTTTCATTTTGCGAATCGTTCTCCATGCCCTATATCAAAGTATTCAGGGTGGGAGAATCAGAAGATTTAGTTGCTGACATTATCCGCTACGCCTCGGCGGACTATATATTGCTAGACAGCTTCGACAGTAGTGAAGCTGGTGGTACAGGCCAGACATTTGATTGGTCTGCGGCTGCCGCTTCCGTCAGCAATCTGGATATCAAGCTGGTGATTGCCGGAGGGTTAAGCTGTACGAATCTTGCCGAGGCTATTGATGTATTTAAACCCTTCGGGGTAGATGTGTGCAGTGGTGTAGAAGCCAGAAAAGGAATTAAGGACCGAGGTAAGATGCGAGAATTTATTGAAGGAGCAAAGCACGGTGTCTGAGCAAAAATCTGAACCTAATCAATTCGACGGACCTGATCTGTCTGGCCATTTTGGTCCTTACGGAGGCACTTTCGTCGGTGAAACTTTGATAGCTGCTGTGGAAGAGCTGGCAGAGGTCTATGCCAGTTTAAGCAAGGATGAAGACTTCTGGCGGGTATTCAATTATGAACTTAAGCACTATGTCGGTAGACCTTCGCCGCTGTACTTTGCTGAACGATTGAGTACTGACGCCGGTGGAGCGCGAATCTACTTGAAGCGAGAGGATCTGAACCATACCGGAGCGCATAAGATAAATAACACGATCGGTCAGGCGCTTATTGCCAAGCACATGGGTAAACCTCGTATTATAGCCGAAACCGGCGCTGGTCAGCATGGTGTGGCTAGTGCCACTGTTGCGGCCAGGCTTGGTCTGGAATGCCATGTCTATATGGGTGCCGAAGATATCGTTCGTCAGGCTCCAAATGTTTACAGAATGAAGTTGCTGGGGGCTAATGTAATTTCAGTAGATTCTGGCTCATCAACGTTGAAAGACGCTATGAATGAGGCGCTACGCGACTGGGCCACCAATGTGGATAACACCTATTACATTATCGGCACCGCGGCTGGGCCCCATCCTTATCCCCAGTTGGTGCGCGATTTCCAATGTGTTATTGGTAGAGAGGCTCGGGAGCAAAGCCTGGAACAAATAGGCAGGCTACCGGAAGCCCTGGTTGCCTGTGTTGGTGGCGGTTCTAATGCCATCGGACTATTTCATCCGTTCTTAAAAGATGAATCTGTTGCGATGTACGGAGTGGAGGCAGGTGGTCATGGTATTAATAGTGGCAAGCATGCTGCGCCACTAAGCGACGGCAAGCCGGGCGTTCTTCATGGAAACCGCACCTATTTGATGAGTGATGAAGGTGGTCAGATACTCGAGACCCATTCAATATCGGCGGGGTTGGACTATCCCGGTGTAGGTCCGGAGCACTCATGGTTAAAAGATATAGAACGGGTTAATTATGTTTCTGCCAATGATGATCAAGCGCTGGCTGCCTTTCACAAGATTACCAGGCTGGAAGGAATTATCCCGGCGCTGGAATCGAGTCATGCGGTAGCCTATGCACTGCGGCTTGCTGCCAGCATGAAAGCTGATGAAAATATCATAATCAACCTGTCCGGTCGCGGTGACAAAGATATCGAAACAATGGCGAAGTTAGAGGGGATTGAGCTGTAAGTAATTCTACAGCCACTATGATATGAGTAGAATCAAACAAGTCACGGACAATGCCCGTGATACAAACCACAAATTGCTAATCCCCTATTTGGTAACTGGCGACCCAAATCTACCCAGTACCGTGAGCCTGATGCACGCTTTGGTGGAAGCTGGAGCCGATATCATCGAGTTGGGGATTCCTTTTAGTGATCCTTCGTCTGATGGTCCGGTTATCCAGAGGGGGGTTGAACGAGCGCTGGCACGGGGAACTCAGCTCAAGGACGTGTTGGCTACAGTTAAGCAGTTCAGGCAGGATGATAGCAAAACCCCTGTGGTGCTCATGGGCTATCTCAACCCCATTGAATACATGGGCTATGCGGCTTTTACAGCGGCTGCGGTGGATTCGGGCGTAGATGGTGTGCTCATCGTAGATATGCCTCCGGCGGAATCTGACGAGCTGCACAGCATCTTGCAGGGCGCGGGAATTGATACTATCTACCTTGTGGCTCCTACTACCCGGGAATCGCGACTGCAGTCCATATGTGAGCACAGTTCGGGCTATCTATACTATGTGTCTCTTAAGGGAGTTACAGGTGCTGCTATAAGTAATTTTGCCGAAATTGAGGAGAATATCCTTCGCTTGCGAGCCTATACTGCGTTGCCGATTGTCATCGGCTTCGGTATCAAGGATGGAGCCAGCGCCAAGGCTATGGCTGAAATATCTGATGGCGTCATTATAGGCAGTGCGTTGGTGGAGAAAATAGCCCTGTTGGTAGATCAAGATTCTCAGGATAGTGCTGATATAGTACGGACTACAGAGATAATTGACCTTGCGCGTCAAGCTATAAACGACATAAGATAGAATTTATAACATATTGATATCACGGACTAAAAATGAGCTGGATTGACAAAATATTACCTTCAATTTCGAGTGCTCCGGGTGAGGGCAAAAAGGCCGCTGTTCCTGAAGGTGTGTGGAAGAAGTGTCCCCGCTGTGATGCCATGTTGTACAAAAAGTCGCTCAGTGAAAACCACGATGTTTGCCCCAAGTGCGACCACCATTTGCGAATATCTGCTCGGCGTCGGTTGGAATTGTTTCTCGACAGCGCTGGTCAGGAAGAGCTGAATGGCGATTTAGAGCCCGTAGACTTGCTCAAATTCAAAGACCTTAAAAAGTATAAAGACAGATTGTCAGCTGCACAAAAAGGGACCGGCGAAAAAGATGCGCTGGTGGTGATGAAGGGCTCTATTAACGGAGTGCCGGCGATTGTAGCCGCATTTGAATTCGGTTTTATTGGTGGCTCTATGGGAGCGGTAGTGGGAGAGAAGTTTACCCAGGCTGTTAACAGCTGCATTGAGCAGGGCCTTCCGCTAATCTGTTTCTCTACCAGCGGTGGGGCGCGCATGCAGGAAGCATTAATTTCACTGATGCAGATGGCCAAAACCTCTGCAGCGTTGGAAAAGTTAAAGGGTGAATCTTTGCCCTATATTTCAGTGCTGGTCGATCCCGTTTACGGAGGAGTTTCCGCAAGCCTCGCTATGCTGGGCGACATTAATATCGCCGAGCCTAATGCGCTTGTCGGGTTTACCGGACCGGATGTTATTCGACAGACAGTGCGGGTGAAATTACCGGAAGGCTTTCAGCGCAGTGAATTTTTATTGGAGCATGGAGCAATCGATATGATTGTTCATCGCCGTGATATGCGCGGCAAGATCGCTTCCATTCTCGATAAGCTCATGTATCACCGTAATTCGACTCGCGGAGCAATTTCGGCTTAGTTAGCTGTGGGACAATAGTTAAGCTCTGCGGCGGCTATTGTTCAAATTTTTTTAACGGGTGGTTCGGTTAATTCTTGATCACTATAGTTTTCACTTACCGTATTTCTTCTCAAAGCCCGGATCATGGCTATGCCCTCGAAAGACAGCTCCCTGGACAGCTGGTTGGAATATATTTCAGGCGTCCATCCCCGGGAAATCGATTTAGGTCTAGACCGCATTGCCAGAGTGGCCGGACGTTTGCTGACAGCACGTCCTGCCAAACAGATAATTACCGTTGCAGGCACTAATGGCAAAGGTAGTAATGTTGCCGCCATGGAGGCGGTTCTGCTTGCAAATAATTATTCAGTCGCGGCATTCACTTCTCCTCATATTCATTGCTTTAACGAACGCATCCGGGTTAACGGGAAAAGTGTCAGCGATGATGTTTTGATTGATGGTCTGATTGCTATCGAAGCTAACAGGTCGGATGAGTCTCTTAGCTACTTTGAATACTCGGCCTTATTGGCGTTTTATATTTTTTCAAAAGCGGATATGGATGTCGCCTTGTTGGAGGTCGGGTTAGGCGGTCGGTTGGATGCGGTTAATTTAATTGATGCCGACATAGCTGTGATAAGCAGTATTGCTCTGGATCATCAGGACTGGTTAGGTTCCGACCTTGACGGGATCGCTGCCGAGAAAGCCGGGATTATACGAGAGGGCAAGCCGGTTGTCTGCTCAGAAGAAAATCCCAGAAGCACTATTCTCGAACGGGCAGAGTTGTTGTCCTCAAAGTTGTATATTGCGCAACAGCATTTTTCGCTTCATTCAGAGGTGGGCAACAATGCCTGGAAGTGGCAAGGGCAGGACCAGGCAGGCGAGGCAGTTCACTGTGGCGCGTTTACTAATAGAAGCTTGCACCCCTCAAATTTGGCCAGTGCTCTGCAAACGCTTGCCCTGTTGCCGCTGGAGCTTGACTGGGGCGGTGTCCCTGAAGTACTCGACAAGCTGAATCTTGCGGGTAGATTTGAGCTCTGCAGTGACCGAAAAACCTCTTGTCCAGTGGTTTTCGATGTAGCTCACAATGGCGCTGCGGCAAATCTATTATCGGCCAATTTACTGGCATTGAAGGCCGGACCGCAGGGCTATAAAAGTATTGCTGTAGTACTGGCGGTGATGGCAGATAAAGATGTAGAGGAAATGGTATCTGCCTTAGAATCCTGCTCCGACATCTGGTATATTGCGCAGGTCGATGAGGCACGATCGATGTCAGTCACAAAGCTGTATGACTGCTTGATTAGGCGGCCTTTTTTCCAACAGGAAAACAGGCAGCTTGAGTGCTTTAATAGTGTGTCGGCGGCTTACGAAAAAGCCTGTAATTTTAGCCTTGAAAGGGGGCTAGTGCTTGTAACCGGATCCTTTCTCACTGTTGCAGCAGTCCGGGAGAGATGTGACACCCTGTAATTATATGAATACTGGAGCTACTTCAGCGTGAATCAAGGTACTAAACAACGAATTGTTGGTACTGTAGTCCTGCTCGCACTGGCACTTATATTTCTGCCGATCGTTTTTGACGGGCAGGGTAGCTATCAGAGCAATCTAAGCAGTCGCATTCCTGAGCCTCCGATTATTTCCATACTTCCCGAACCCCAGCAAACTCGCCCTGTAATTATTGCTGACACAGATGCAATAAACATTGATGCCAGTCAGACTCAGACTGAATCCGAACCTGAGCAGTCAACAGATAGGCAAGCAATAGCAGAACAGGTCGCCGATAATAATGCCTCAGTAATCCCGGACCCCGACGCATCGTCATTAGGGCGAATAGATTTAGAGAGCGACACAGTCGAAGTAACAACCTCGCAGCCGTCATTCAGCAGGGAAGTCCCCAACCTTGCCAGCAATGGCCTTCCGGAAGGATGGAGTGTGCAGCTCGGTTCTTTTGCTGACTCTGACAACGCCCATAATCTTTTGCAAAATTTACTGGACGCCGAATACAAAGCCTATTCCCGAATTATCCGCAGGGAATCAGGTCAGATGACAGCAGTATTCGTTGGTCCATGGTTGGACCGCAATCGTGCAGATCAGTATCAGCAGCGGCTGGAGCAGGAATTTAATCTGGCGGGCTTGGTTGTCCCCTATGAAATTGAGAAGCTGTAGCTAAAATTGACGTTTGAGCTGTAGTTAAAACTTACGTTAAATCTGCAGGCAGGACCGAAGTTAGACGCAGTGGGCAAATATTGGCAGTACAGGCAGTGAGTCCCCATGAATGAAGTTGATGTCGCGATATTGATAGTCATTGGGCTGTCCTGCTTGTTTGGACTATGGCGAGGGCTTATCAAGGAAGTTCTGTCATTGCTGAGCTGGGTCGCAGCTTTGCTGATTGCTAGAGTATACAGTCAGTATCTGTCTGACTTGATGACAGGCCTGATTGAGAATGAAGGGGCGCGTTATGTGGCCGCTTTTGCAGCTCTTTTTGTAATAGTGATGATGTTGGGGACGCTATTGAACTTTCTGTTCTCCAAGTTATTAATCGTCAGCGGACTAAAGTTTGCCGATAGGGTTTTTGGCGGAGTGTTTGGAATAGCGCGGGGCGTAATAATCGTAATGGTAATTATGTTTATTACTAGTGTGTTTGTTTCGGAAACGGAGCGTTGGCAGCAATCGGTACTTATTCCCTATGGAATGGACCTGATTGAGCGATCACGAATTTTTATCGGGAATTTTAACGGCGCCGAAACGGCGTAACAGGGTTGGGTTCTTATGTGTGGATTAGTAGGGGTTGTAGCGAGTAAGGACGTTGGAGTATGTCTTTACGACACGCTTACGGTGCTGCAGCATCGTGGTCAGGATGCCGCAGGCATTATGACTAGTGATGAAGGCAGATTAAACCTGCGCAAAGACAATGGTTTGGTGAAGGATGTGTTCCGCACCAGACATATGCGCAGACTCACCGGGCAAATGGGGATTGGGCATGTGCGCTATCCTACCGCAGGTAGTTCCAGTCCGGCACTTGCGCAGCCATTCTATGTGAATTCACCCTACGGCCTGAGTCTGGCTCATAATGGCAATCTCACCAATACCAAAGAACTGCTAAGAGATCTGTTCAAGGAAGACCTCCGTCATATTAATACCGACTCAGATTCTGAGGCATTGCTGAATGTATTTGCTCATGAGCTGCAGCGTCGCAACAAAGTTAAACCTACCCCCGAAGATGTATTCGCCGCTGTTGCCGGTGTTCATAATCGTTGCCGAGGAGGCTTCGCCTGCGTGGTGATGCTGGCGGGTTACGGGCTGGTAGGATTCCGCGACCGCAACGGCATTCGTCCGCTGGTATTTGGCTATCGAGAAGGGGAGAAAGGAAAAGAATATATGATTTCTTCTGAATCGGTAGCGCTGGATTCCCAGGATTTTACTATCGAACGGGATGTTGCTCCCGGAGAGGCAGTCTATATCGATGTTAAAGGTAATATTCATACTCAGCTATGTACAGAAGCAGGAGAGCATACCCCCTGTATCTTTGAGCATGTCTATTTTGCCCGACCAGACTCTCTGATGGACAGTATCTCTGTATACAAAGCCAGACTAAGGATGGGTGAGAGGCTGGCAGACAAATTGCTGAGGCAGCGTCCAGATCACGATATCGATGTGGTAATACCCATCCCTGATACCAGCCGAACATCTGCGTTGGAAATGGCTAATAGACTGGGGATTAAATATCGGGAAGGTTTCGTAAAGAATCGGTACATCGGCCGTACATTTATCATGCCGGGGCAGAGTCAACGTAGAAAGAGTGTTAAGCAAAAGCTCAATGCTATCGAGCTGGAGTTTCGCGGCAAAAATGTTTTATTAGTGGATGATTCCATCGTGCGAGGCACGACTTGCCAGCAGATTATTCAAATGGCGAGAGAGGCGGGAGCGAATAAAGTATATTTCGCTTCGGCGGCACCGGCGATTCGTTATCCGAATGTTTACGGTATCGATATGCCGACCGCATCCGAGCTTATAGCCTCGGGAAAAACCGATGAAGAGATCGAGAAGGCTATCGGTGCGGACTGGCTAATCTATCAGGATTTGGATGACCTTATAGCGACAGCATCTGAAGGTAATCCGGCAATCAAGAAATTTGAGTGTTCTGTATTTAATGGGGAATATATTACCGGTGACGTAGATGAGATCTATTTAAAACGCCTCGAAAATACCAGAAACGACAATGCGAAAAATTCGAAGAAAAAGAAAGGGACCTCAAACAAGAAACACCAGCAGGTATGATTTTGATTAGTTATTGTTTTTAGCAAAATCAAACGCCTAAACAGGATGAACCTTAGATGTTTTCAGTAAATGCAGAAAAGAAGTCTGATAGCCGACAGGATGTTGTAGAAAACAATTACTCCCGTCAGGTGCAGAGTGCCGTTGATGAAGTAAGCAAGGCCTTGCTTGGTAAGGACCACCAGATTCGTCTCGCCCTTTGCTGTCTGTTCTCAGGTGGCCATTTGTTGATTGAAGACTTGCCGGGTAAAGTCTACAAGTAGTGATGTCGCTAAAGCTGAGGTAAAGAAGATGAAAGCTTTGTTGCAGCAATTGAAATTGGCTTCCGCTTAAGAATTGCTCCTTCTTAACATGGCCAGACCCTCTAGCCCCCGGAAAACTTCACATCGCTAAAATGCTTTTCCATTTCCAGTTTTAGCTGCTCTCGATGATCTCCCTGGATTTCAATTACTCCACCTTTCACCGTGCCTCCAGAGCCACACAGTGCTTTGAGCCGTTTTGCCAATTTCTTCAGTTCGGCCTCTGACCCTTGGCAACCCTTAATCAGGGTTACGCCTTTGCCTTTACGGCCTTTGCTTTCACGAGAAATCCTAATGCCAGTGAGTTTACTCTGTACTGGTTTTAGTTCGGCAGAGCGGCACTTACAATTTTTCAGGGGTTTGTGGCAGCCGCGACAAATGCTGTCGCCGGTGGTGCTGAATACTAATCGCGATTCGCTCATGATTCTTGCTCTGGGCTTATCAAGACTTATCAGGACTTATATAGAGGAGGCAGAGCATATTGCTGCTCCTGTGATTCCTGTTTTCTTGATCGTTGTCGTGATTTCCGTAATGAGGTAATCAGGTTGGCGAGAGAGGAAGGGTTGAAATCCGCTGAACTGCTGCCTGTGCTATCGAACAAAATCGATTGAATAGCATTAACGTGTTGATGAAGCTCCCGGGCCTGTTGTTGTTGCAAAATATCTTCCATGGAAATCACTTCATGATTTTGCAGAAAATGATTACACCAGGCTATAAGGGCTTCACGAATTCTGTTTAAGTCCGTGTTGGCGAGCGCTTTTAGCAATTGTCTGTAAGCTACAGATTCGTTGTTTTCTACTGCATATCGTGCCTTGAATTGCTGTATCTTCAGGGTCAGGTAAGCAGATATCTCTTCCTTATTTGGTGTCAAAACAAGTTTGTAGATACTGAAGGCGACTATGAGAAATGCCATCACAATAGCGTAATTCAGCCAGCGGGCTTCTACTTCGATGAACTCAGCCTGAGCCTGCTCGTTAATCATATCCTGGCTAAGCTCGGGTGCTGCTGCCAACAAGTCTTCTAGGTTTTCGGTGCTGGCAATAGTCTGTTCGGCGGGGACTATGCCCTGAATATTGGCAACAGTAAATCGGGTAGCCGGAATCACCGTAGCTTCCAGCTGGTCGGTGTCGACATTCCACCAGGGAATGCTGATTTCAGGTATGGTTATGTTGCCTTCCTGAATGGGTACCACGGTAGTCGTTTCGACGCGGGTGCCAACTATGGCGCCCTCAACAAAGGTTCTCTGAATGTCGGCGGGGTCGGGGTACAGATTCAAGCCTTCAATTTCTGTCGGAGAGAAGGGTGGCAAGACCGCGCCATCCAGGCCTTCCGCAACCATGGTTACAGTGCGAACTACACTGTCACCCACACGCAATTCGTTCAGGTCCGTACTCCAGCTCTCTTCCAGGCTCAGGCCAGAAACCGGAAGCCAGAATTCGCTATTCTGCACGGCGGCGGGGCGCTCTTTAATATCAATGCTCACCCCTTCGATGAAGGCTGTAACCCGTCGAGTATTCAAGTTGCGAAAAACAAAATTACTGGAGCCATCGGTGACTTCGCCGCGAAATAGAATGTCGGGGATTTCCAGTGGGCCGCTACGTTGTGGAAATATGACGTATCTTTTTTCATAGACACCGAAGCGCTGACCATCAATCAGTTTTTCATACTGATTGGGGGAGCCGATTAGCTGTATGACAGTCTCTGGCATTTCCAGCTCGGTAAACTGCGGGTTTCTTATTCCGTTAATCGTGTAATAAAGCCTGACGGTGAAAAGCAGTTGTTCCTGGACATAAACCGACCCTTTATTAACTTCTATTTCAAGAAACAGTTCTTCATCGGACTGGTTTGATCTGGGGCCTTCGTTAACAACGGTAATTACTATTGGCTCAGTTGTTTGACCGGATATGTCCAGCGGCGGAATTTCCAGCTCGCCTTCATTGAGTGGGAATAGGGTAACTATATAGTCAGTCCACGATTCTACCGTGCCATTGATGCTTCGAATCTGGCTGGAAGTTCTTGTTCCCAATACATCGAAATCTGAAGTAAGAGGAGTCAGGTCTAATTGCATTCCCTGGCGTTGCTCAAACACTCTTATGGTGAGAGTGAGAGTTTCACCTCTGGCGACTTCGTCTCTGTCCACCGTCAGGGTTATCTCTTGAGCCTGAGCCGTAGAATTCAACAAAATTAATGTGGCTAGTACTGAGAGGACTGAATATGCAAACTTTCTCACCAGATCTGCCCTCCGTTTTGAGTGCTGTTAGCAGTGCCGTTCAATTGACGTTGCCGATACTGATAACGGAATTTTCGTCTTAATAGTTCACCTGGGTCATCTTCGATGCGGCGCAGCCATTGTTCCACTGACTGCTGCTCTTCGAATTCCTCGTTGCTGGTGTCGCTGGGAGTGTTCTGCTCGCTATTGGACTCCGAGCTTTCCTGTTCTTCAGGCGCTTCGTTCTGTTGTTCCTGTTGTTGCTGGTCCTGATTTCCTTCCTGGCTCTCCTGGTCCTGCTGCTCGCTGCTTTCCTGTTCCTGTTCTGATTCCTGTTCCGAATTCTGTTGGGATTCGTTTTCTTCACTTTCCCCGTCTTGCTGCTCTCCGCTTTCCGCTTCTTCTTGTTCTAGGAGTTGCTCGACAATTTCCTTGTTTTGCAGGGCGTCGGCGTGATCGGGGATCGCAGCTAATGTTAGCTCATAGGCTGCTATAGCCTCTGCATAACTGCCAATCATAGCGAGAGAGTTTCCACGATTGTAGTGCGCATCAGGTGTGTCTGTAGCGCTATAGGCGGCTACTGCTGCCTCATAGCTTCCTGCGCGATAACTGGCTGCACCTTGCCAGTCAGTTGATTCGAATAGAACGGCAGCTGTAGCATGCTCTTCTTCGGCAAAGGCTTCAGCCCCCTGTTGATCCTTGGTTTTCCAAAAATCCATCCATTCTGCAGCCTGTACAGTCTGACTGGGGAGCATAAGACCGCTGCCAGCAAGTAAGACCAGGCTGAACAACCAGCCACGCCTGAAACTGAACGCGGCAAGTGGCAATACTAAAAGTAACAGCCATGGGCCGGCTTCGTACCACACGTCGAATTCTTCTTCGACATCGGAGAGTTGCTCGTCTTCCAGCAGATCAAAATCTGTAAGTAGAAAGGCCAGGTCAGAGTCAGCCAACTGAATATCGTGATAACGACCATCAACTCGGTTCGCCAGAGACTGTAGAACATTTCTGTTCAATGTTGGAATGATAGTCGCACCGTTTTCGTCGGTAAGGTAAGAGCCATCACTGGTGCGAATAGGTGCACCTTCTTCGGTGCCAATACCCATCACCAATAGTTCGTAATCAGTGTCTTCCAGCTGCTCGGTTATCAGCAACTCCTGATCAAAGCCGCTAATGCCATCGGTCATTAACAGGATCTTGCCCTGGATGGCTTCGATATCATCCAGAAGGCCGGTAGCCAGTCCAATCGCGGCAACCGGGTCACTCCCAAATAAGGGCATTATGTTCGGGCTAAGTGAAGGTACCAGAGCGGATATGGTGATTACATCATCTGTGAGAGGGGTCACTGTGTGTGCATCTCCGGCATAAACCACCAGAGCGGTTTGGCCTTCCTCTCTCAATGCCAATATGTCGCGAAGTTTTCTCTTGGCCAAATCAATCCTGCTGGGAGCATGATCGGGTGCGAACATGGACAGTGACAGGTCCAGCACAATTACCAGGGCGTCTTCTCTTTTCTGCACAGGTTGTGGGAGTTTCTCCCAAACTGGCCCGGCCAATGCCACAACAGAAAGCAGCCAGGCCGCAAGCAGTAAAAGCAGCGGGGTACGTTGAGCAGCGTTCTTGCTTCTGTCCAAGAGGAAGGGCAGTAGACTCTTATCGATAGCCTTGTCCCAGGCAGTAACGACAGAATTCACTCTCCACATGGCGGAGAAGAAAAATAAAGTAGGAATTAGTGCCAATAACCATAAGGGCCTTAGAAAATGGAACTCCTCAAACAAGCTGGCGGGGATCAGTATATCCATCAGACTTCTTTCGCCTCCGCAGCGAGCATATCGGTCTCATCGTTATCAATTCGGGCTCTTCCTGCCAGTGACATCCACGGAATAGAGAACATGGCGAGGATGAAGCTGATCAATATGGCTGCACCTAGCGGCCAATAAAACAGCACTCTGGTAGGTCGATAGGTTTGCTCGTCTTGTTCGATAGTTTCGAGACGGTCTAGCTCTTCGTAAATATCCACCAGATCATTTACATCCCGGGCGCGGAAATAGCGGCCACCGGTTGATTCTGCTATCTGAGTCAATACTGCTTCATCCAGTTCTGCTGAAGGGTTTATCGCGCGGGCGCCGAAGAAAGTGCGTTGCACCACCTGATCTGCACCTATACCAATAGTATAAATTTTGATGTTTTCAGTTCTTGCCAGTCGCCCGGCCTGCTCCGGAGAGACTGCGCCTGCGTTGTTAACCCCGTCGGTGAGAAGTACCAGTACCCGGCTATTTTCCGGTCGGTTTCTCAGGTGTAGTACGCCCAGACCTATAGCATCACCAATGGCCGTGGCTGATTCTTCAATAATTCCTATTTCGGCTTCTTCAAGCAATGTACCAACAGTCTGACGGTCGAAAGTCAGGGGCGCTTGCACATAGGCGTGCGCGGCGAAAAGAATCAGTCCTAGCCGGTCACCTTCGCGGCGCTCAACAAAATCCCCAACCACTGCTTTTACAACATCGATCCTAGAGGCCTGTCTGTTGCCTACCACCATATCCTGGGCTTCCATTGAGCCGGAGATATCAACCGATAACATTAGGTCGCGTCCGGTAGAAGGGAGCTGTACCGGGTCACCCAGCCATTGTGGCCTACTGGCAGCCAACACTATTAATAGCCAGATCAGTGTGCAGCAAATCAGGTTTAGTAATCGCCCGGAAGTAAGATTCTCGTTATCGGATTGCAGCCGGCTGAGAATGCTGAAAAAAGGCACATACAGCGCGGCATCCTGTCTCGGAGCACGGGAGAATATCTTATAGATGATAATGGGTAGTGGCAGGGCCAGAAATACGTATGGCCAGGTAAACTCAAGCATTGCTACCTAACCCCTCGTTATCAGATGAAGAGGAACCAGCTGATTCCTGCGGTCGATAAAGGCTTGTCACCCAACTACGGCCAAATTCATGCATCTTCTCAACATCTACATCACATTGTTTTTGAAAGCGTCCTTCTTTGAGGCTGCTGGCTATCTCTTCGTTCATTAGCTCAGAATCACCGGAGCCTACGATGAAATCAAGCCACCGTTGGCCGCTAAGGCTGGCGACATGGCTATGGGGGTAATGATAAAGCGCTACCCTGCGTAATATGGAATTGAACTGATTTACATAGCCCAGTTTCAGTGCGTTGCTGTCTGTATCCGTGGCTTCGGCATAGCTGAAATAGCAATTTTCCAACTCATCCAGCGCATACTTTCTGATTTTCCCTAGCCGCTGACTGGCCGATAGTTTCTTAATGCCCATAAAGAGCAGAACTAGCAGAATCACAGCCAAAACCCACCAGCCAAGAGCGGGTGGCCAGTAACTTACGGCCTCGGGCAGGTGAATATCTGCTAATTGTGCTAGGAGTTCTTCGCTATCCATGTACGGACTTGCTCCACTACCAGATCGTTGGTGCGTAATTTAATTAGACGTATTTTAAGTTTATCCAGTTCTGACTCGAGATCACTCATTCTCTGCTGAAATTGATCCTTATAACGAGCTCGTGCTTTCGGGCTATGAGTGTTTAGGGCACCTTTGCGGGAACCGTCGGTAATGCTATAGACTCCGGGCACAGGCAGAGATTCCTCCAGCGCGTCATAGACCATGCAACACACCACGTTATTGTGCTGTGATAGCTGATTAAGATATTGCAGGGCCTTCTCATCGAAGGTTATAAAATCGGACACGATATATAAGGTACTGCCGGGCTTGGTAATTCTGCGGATTTGCCCCAATGCGTGTGCCAGTCCAGGTTTAAAATCCGGGTTTACCTCATGTTGATAGGTTTCCGGGTCTTTCACTTTCTGAAGCTGTTGATTGTATTGATAGACCTGATTAAGCAGGTGCAGGGCCGAACGTCGGCTTCGCTTGGGTCTTACCAGGCTGGAATCCCAGTCGGAAAATACCAGCCCGCCTACGCGGTCGCCGTTATCGATGGCCAGCCAGCAGAACAGGGCGGCAGCCTGAGCGGCAACCACTGATTTGAACGCTACCTGGGAGCCAAAGTACATATTGTGGGTCTGATCTACGGCGATAATAACCGGTCTTTCCCTTTCTTCACGGAAAACTTTAGTGAAGGGTCTATTGGTGCGGGCGGTGACACGCCAGTCAATCAGGCGAATATCGTCTCCCGGCTGATAGGGTCTGAATTCTTCGAAGTCGATACCTCTGCCGCGCATCTTCGATAGATGAAGGCCCGATATGCCCGCTATGGATCGGTTGTGAGCAAGGTATTCCAGCGTTTTGGCGGCATGGCGCTGCAATAACAGCTGCTCGAGACTGATAACAGCTCCGGTGCTCTGATATCGCGTGTGATGGGGGTCGATTTTTAGCCTGGCTGACATGTGAAGCCTTTAGTCTTGGGCTAAGCGGAAGGTACGCGTTCGCGGATTGTCTCTAGTACCTTGTCCGGAGTGACGCCACTGGCTTCAGCTTCAAAGCTGAGCAGGATACGGTGGCGAAGCACATCGAACATGATTTCCTGAACATCATCCGGGCTGACATAGTCACGACCCTGAATCCACGCATGTGCTCTGGCACAGCGATCAAGAGAGATGGTGCCACGCGGGCTGGCCCCGTATTCCAGCCAGGAGACAAGGTCATCTCCATAGTTTTCAGGCTTTCTGGTGGCCATTATCAGCTGGATAATATACTCCTCGACTTCCGGGGCCATGTGCATGGCAAGTATTTCCTGCCGTGCAGCGAACAATTCTTCCTGCGAAATCTGACGAGGGGGTTCGGGAACCTTCAACTGGGCTTCTTCTCTCACCAGGTTCAGAATATCGCGCTCTGCCTCGGCTTGAGGGTAATCGATGGTTACATGCATAAGGAATCTATCGAGCTGTGCCTCGGGCAGGGGGTAGGTTCCTTCCTGCTCAATAGGGTTTTGGGTAGCCATTACGAGAAATAGCGGAGGCAGAGTAAATGATTCGCGACCCACACTCACCTGACGCTCACCCATGGCTTCCAACAGTGCAGACTGCACCTTGGCCGGAGCGCGGTTGATTTCATCCGCTAGAACCAGGTTGTGGAATATGGGACCCTGTTGAAATCTGAATGATCCATCTTCCGGGCGAAAAACTTCAGTACCGGTAATATCGCTGGGTAAAAGGTCCGGGGTGAACTGGATGCGATGGAAATCGCCTTCTACAGCCTTGGACAGGTCCTTGATGGCCTTGGTCTTGGCGAGACCGGGAGCGCCTTCAACCAGCAAATGTCCGTCAGCCAACATGGCAATTAACAAACGATCAATTAGGCGCTCCTGTCCGATAATCTGGTGGGATAACCAAGTCTTGAGTTCTGTTATTATTCCATGGTGGCTCATATTAATAATTCTCTTTGATAAATAAGTAGCGCTTAATGCGAAGTCAGGGATTTTAAACGTTTTAGGGTGGATGTCTAGGCGAAGATTGTAGCTGAATGTAGCTAGGTCAAGGTGTACAGGCAGGTGTATAGATCGGTATGAGGGCGACTCCTCAATCCAGTGCTCAAGTATTAGTGGTGGGAACAGATGGTAATACAGAGAAATCTCTCGGAATCCGGACTTTTTGAGGTTCTTGATAGCAAGTTTGATAAGAAGTTTTCTTCAAGCAAAGCAGGCAAACTTAAAATCTTCAGCAGGCGGTACTTCGCCAGTACAGCGGACTCAGAGCTCAACAGGTTGTCTCCTGGGCAATGTTATCAGCAGCTGTCTTGGGCCTGGTTTTTTCTGCAAAGGCGCCAGTCAAACAGTCCACAAACCAGTATATCGGACAATAGTTCTGACACCAGCGCAGAGAATCTTAGAACCACAATTGCCATACTTTCCGATGATATGCCGTTTTTGGTGGACTCTATTCGCCAGAGCCTGATTCGCTGCGGGGTGAATATTCACAGCATGAATAATGCGGTGCTGTTTGTTACTCGTAAAAAGGACAAGAAACCGGGCCCTGGCGTGCTGCGAGCTATTTATGACAGCGCGGCTGCCGATAGCAATGCCGAAGCGTTGGCTGTCATTCAGTGCTCTTACCTGGATAAGAAGAAAGCCAAGTTGGTTTTGGCCGATCTAAAAGACAGTCTCAGGCAGGTCAGTGCTGCAGTGTCTGATTTTGATAAGATGTTGGCCCAGGCTGGGCAGATTCGCGATAATTTGACAGCCAGCAAAGATTCCCTGCCAGTATCTGATGCAGAGGCAGAAGAGTCCATCAGGTTTCTTGCCTGGCTAATGGACAATCATTTTACTTTTCTCGGTTATGAACAGTACCGCGTGAGTAAAACAAACGATGACCACGAGCTTAGACTCGACAAGAATTCCATTTTAGGTGTCTCGAAGTACAAGAAAAACATTACACCCATCACCAAAACTTCGTCACTGCCAAAGGGGACGGCGCGTATAATTCTGCGCAAGCAGATATGTAGTTTTGCCAAGTCTGCAACTGCTTCCAAGGTTCACAGACCTGCCCATTATGATTATGTGCTGGTAAAGGAGTTCGATGCTCAGGGTGAAGTCTGTAAAGAACATCGATTTTTAGGGCTGTACACCTCGGCGGTTTATTTTCGTGAGGCTCTGGAGATACCCCTGGTGCGCAGAAAGGTGGAAGCGGTTCTGAATGCTTCGGGCTTTTCTCACAATGGTCACGATATCAAAAACCTGATGCAGATAATTAATGCGCTACCCCGGGATGAGTTATTTCAGATAACGGAGAAACAATTACTCAATACTTCAGTGGAAATTGCCCGCATACAGGACTCCCGCAGAAGTCGCTTGTTTATCAGGAAGGATGTTTATGGAAAGTTCTTTTCCTGTCTTGTTTATGTGCCTCGGGATATTTTTTCTACAGGGATACGGCTTCGGATACAAAAATTTCTCAGTGAGAACTTAGGTGCAATTGATGCTGAGTTCGCGACTTTTTCCTCTGAGTCTCGATTTACTCGCTTGCATATGATTTTGCGTGTTCCGGGAATTGAGAGTGTAAAATACAACGTTACGGAACTTGAGACACGACTCGTTGACCATATCAAGCCATGGGGAGACAGGTTTGAAGAAGGTTTGTATGAGCGATTAGACGAGGATGAAGCAGGGCGCTTGAAAGAAAAATTTCTCGATTGTTTTCCTTCCAGCTATAAGGAAACTTATTCTGCTAATACCGCTATCAATGATATAGATCAGGTAGAAATCTTGCAGGGGTTAGAGGGGGAAGACGATGTACACGCCAGGTTGAGTGATAGCGTATCGGGAGAAGACAGCCATTTTAGTTTCAGGATATTTTCAAAACAGCGCCAACTGCATCTTTCGGCGGTAGCGCCTATTTTGGAAAATTTGGGTCTTAATATAATTAGCGAAAAGGCTTTTCAATTACACTGTGGTGAAGACGGTTGTGTCTGGCTACATGACTTTTCTGTACATGCGAAAAGCGGTAGAGCCAATTATTCTGAAGAATCCAGGCAAAATTTTGAGAGGGCATTTATCGCTATATGGAAAAACAAGGCTGATGATGATGGCTTTAATGAGTTAGTGCTGGCAGCGGACCTTCATTGGCGAGACGTTTCATTGCTGAGAGCGTACTCGTCCTACCTCAAGCAGCTGAAGTTTGGTTATACCACGCAGTACATTGCCGAGACTATGACGACATACCAACACGTTAGTAAGTTACTAGTCGCTTATTTTTTCACTCTATTCGACCCTGACATTGCTGATAACAAACGTAAAGCCGTCCACAAATCACATGAGAGAATTACTGATTTTATCGATGAGGTTAATACCTTGTCTGAAGACAGTGTATTGAGAACCATTCTTGAAGTTATAAGCGCCACGCTTCGAACTAACTATTTTCAGCTTGATGACACAGGCTGTCATAAATCCTATATCTCTCTAAAGCTTGATCCTTCTAAAATTGCTTGCGTTCCATTGCCCAAGCCAGCTTATGAAATATATGTATTCGCCCGTAATGTCGAGGGCGTGCATTTACGCGGGGGCAAAGTGGCGAGAGGAGGCTTGAGGTGGTCGGACAGGCTCGAGGATTATCGAACTGAAGTTCTGGGGCTGGTTAAAGCTCAGCAGGTGAAGAACTCTGTGATTGTCCCCGTAGGCGCCAAGGGCGGTTTCGTTGTCAAGCAAGACACCTCGGAGTTAAATAGACAGCAGTTTTTTGAGACAGGTATCGATTGTTATAAAACATTTATCAGTGGATTACTTGATCTAACGGACAATCGTACAGAGAAAGGAATTGTAACGCCCGCGCGCCTGGTAAGGCGGGATAGTGATGATCCGTATCTGGTTGTTGCTGCCGACAAGGGCACGGCTACATTTTCTGATATTGCAAACGGTATTGCTGATGATTATCAGTTCTGGATGGGGGACGGTTTCGCCTCTGGTGGAAGCAAGGGCTATGACCATAAGCAAATGGGTATCACCGCTAGAGGTGCATGGGTATCGGTACAGAGGCATTTCATGGAAATGGGTGTCGATGTGCAGAACGAAGATTTTTCAGTGATCGGTATTGGGGATATG